>Ga0180433_10001396_pt1 | contig 40371 bp, 33 predicted proteins | sample SS_ome_8_FD_132980 | JGI IMG/M metagenome (GOLD analysis project Ga0180433, IMG submission 132980) | Hypersaline lake sediment archaeal communities from the Salton Sea, California, USA - SS_1_D_1 metaG | ecosystem: Environmental > Aquatic > Non-marine Saline and Alkaline > Hypersaline >... | reverse complement strand
GCTATCTCTAGTTTCTGATGTGATGACCATTTCTTGTTCTGAGACATCTTTTCCTCCTCATGTGAAGGTCATTATCTCTCAAATTTTCCCTTTTTGCTGGTCTAAAATGCGGGGGGCATTATCATGCATACCCATCGCAGACTCTATATGTGCAAGGATGACTGCGATTTTTCGCTAGAATAATAGCGAAATTCAAAGATAATTTTAAAGTAAAAAAAATTTTTAATTAAGTGAGAAATAATTACTAAAAAAAGTTTACATCACATCGAATTGTGGTATATTGACCCTGTCTTGGTGAGCTTCTTTTTCCCATGGCCCCAAGCAAGTTTGCTGGCAACAGCAGAATTTTGGGAATGAGGGCTCGCCAAGTCCGTGACCGACGTGACAACCAATATGTCTTTCACCTTGCGCTCAACCAACTCCAAGACTTTATCAGCATTGCTTTGTAGTATCGAACATGTTGATTCAAATGACGAAGTCACTATTCGTGGCTTGTGTTTTGATAATCGCAGGGTAAACCCTGGCGATTTATTCTTTGCGATTCCTGGCGCATCACACGATGCCAGAGCGTTTATCCCTGATGCTATTTCGCGTGGTGCCTCTGCAGTTATTGCTGAGGCAGGTGGCGATCTACCAACGAATGCTTCTGTTCCCATCATCGAAGTGACTGAGCTTAAAAAACATTTGAGCGAGATTGCTGCACGCTTTTACGAGTTTCCTGCAAATGATTTGCATTTAATAGGCGTGACGGGCACAAACGGTAAAACAACGTGTTGTTACGCGTTAGCAAGTTTATTAAAAAACGAATTCTGCGCTCACATAGGCACGTTAGGGGCAGGGTTTATCGATGATTTACAACCGACGGGATTTACTACGCCCGATGCGATTCAATTGCAACAAACGCTGAGCTTTCTTCGTGAAAATCACGCGCGTTATGTTGCGATAGAAGTTTCCTCGCACGCACTTGCTGAGCATCGTGTTGCAGCTGTACCGATTGAAACGGCCATATTTACGAATTTGACTCAAGATCATCTCGACTACCATGGCACGATGGAAGCTTACGCCAACGCAAAAATGCAACTTTTTACGCGCGATGGTTTGCAACATGCGATCATCAACGCTGATGATCCTTTAGTCGATACATTAGAAAAGCGTATTGCAAGCGATGTCGCGGTTTATCGTTATAGTCTTCATGATAGTAACAGCGCATGTTACTTAACTGATCTTGTGCTAAGTCATGAGGGTATTAAGGCGAGTGTTGTGACACCGTTCGGAGGCGGTGAATTGGTGAGTCCATTGCTCGGGCGCTTTAATGCAAGTAATTTGTTGGCTGTCTTAACAGCGATGCTCTGTCTTGGTGTTGATATTGAGGAAGCTTTAGCACGTATACATCATTTTACAGGGCCACCTGGGCGCATGCAGCGTGCGACATTCGCTGATAAACATGTCGTCGTCGATTATGCGCATACACCCGATGCACTCTTGCAGGTATTAACAACACTGAGAGAACATTGCACGGGTGAATTGACGTGTGTGGTGGGCTGTGGCGGTAACCGCGACCAGAAAAAACGTGCGCCTATGGGGCGAATTGGTGAAACACACGCTGATAGATTGATCCTAACTAACGATAATCCTAGATTCGAAGCACCTGAAGCCATAATCAATGATATGTTAGCCGGCCTTAAGGATCCCAAGCGTGCTACGGTCATCTTCGATCGCAAAGAGGCTATCGGTCATGCGTTTGCATGTGCCAAACCAGGTGATATGATACTTATCGCTGGTAGAGGACACGAGTGTTACCAGGAAATCGCAGGGCGCAAATTTCCTTTTAGCGATATCGATACAATCGCTAAGTTTGCTTCCGAGTCCTAACAACAAGCTAACATGGTGCGGTATGAGTCAAAGTTTGTCCAACGATAATCTCAATGAATTCGCGAGCGCGGCCAATACCAAGGTGTATACCTCCCAAGCCGACTTAAATCCCAATGATAAACCAGCCGTTGAAATGTACGCTTGGTGTGCACGCCAAGGCGATATCGTCGTCATGACGAGCGGTCTTATCCTGACCAGCAATCCTCTGGGAAGAAATGTACGAAATTGTAAAATTGTGATGCACAACAAGGGCTTAACTGCAACTAAGGTTGTTGCAGCTGACCGCGCACTTATCGACATGTTACTCGCGAACACCCAACACGCTCAAGCAGTCGATGACGGGGTAAGTAAAGACACGGTGAGTGAACAGCAGCAGCGTCTACGTTTACTAGTGCGTGAAGCATTAAGATCGCAGGTGAGCGACATTCATATTGAAGTGCGCGAAAATATCGCCCGAATTCGCTTTCGTCAACACGGTGAATTAGCTTTATACGCTGAGTGGTTGCCAAAGCTTGGGCGCGAGGTTGCGTCTGTCGCCTTCAATAAAGAAACCGACCATGCTGTTTCACACTTCAATCCACTGATCCCACAGAGCGCTTCTATGTCGCTTAGGATTGATGGACAGGGGGTGCGTTTGCGCCTGGCGAGTATTCCAGCTCATGGCGGGTTTGATGTCGTCATGCGTGTGTTAACGACGGGCGAAGAGGCGCAAACTGACCTTGAAGAGCTAGGTTACGCACCTACCCATCTGGCTATTTTAGGAAAAGCGTGTGCGATGCCACATGGGGCGATTCTTGTTGCAGGACCTACGGGTTCGGGTAAGACAACGACGGTCGCAAGTTGTTTACAACTCATTAAACCGCATCGCAAAGTGTATACGATCGAAGAGCCCGTTGAGAAGTTGGTAGGTAATGCGAGCCAAGTGCCGATTAATACCGAACATGACGACCGTGGTTTTGCGAGCATGGGGCGTGCTGCCTTACGGATGGATCCTGATGTTATCGCGCTGGGTGAAATGCGTGACGAGCAAACGGCAAAAGTGATGATTCGCGCCGCGCTCACGGGACACTTGGTCCTTTCAACACTTCATACCAACAGCGCAACGGCGATTGTTACACGCCTAGTTGATATGGGCCTATCACCGTCTTTATTGGCCGACGGTCATTTGCTGTTAGCGCTCATTTGTCAACGCTTGGTTCCTGTCTTATGTAAGGATTGCGCGCGCCCAGTTGTTGAATCAGACACTCACCGTGACCACATCGAGCGTTGGCATCGCGTATTTGCCGATGACATTATTAAAGTCCGCGTTAGAGGACAGAAATGTCAGACATGTAATAATACCGGTTTAACAGGGCGCACAGTGATTGCAGAAGTGATTTGGATCGATGAGGCAGGGCGGGATTTCATCCATCGCGTTGATACCGTTGGCTGGGAGCGCTACTTGCGCGATAACGGTTGGCAGAGCCATCGGGACCATGCCCTACATCTTGTGTCTCAGGGCGTGTGTGACCCTATCGACGTCGAACATATTGTCGGTGAGATCCATCCCGATTTCACACAGAATGTTTTTAATTATCGACATTTTTGACAAATCGACACAATTCCGCTTGCAAATTTTAAAAAAAATAGGATAATACACAACCAATGCGCATGGGGTGCGCTTGGCTTTGGCCAGAGGGCCACGCAGCAGTAGAAGCTGTGCTACCACAAGGACCGTGGTGAATAATAAAAGGGTTCAGTGGTGGCCATATTCAAAAAAACCATTCAACGTGGCAAACATCTCTGTTTCACTTCATCAAAGCAACGCGCTTTTCTCGAAGATATCACTGCGTTGATTGAAGATGGTATTTCTGTCAACCACGCGATTGAGATGCACAGCGCTATCGCCAAAGGCTTGACGGCTGAGCTCATCGTCCAAATCAAACAAACCATTGCAAAAGGCCATCCGTTTGCTGAAGGCCTACACGGCTGGTACCCCCAAACAGTTATTGCTATCGTGCGTGCCGGCGAAGAAAGTGGCACGCTTACTCGTGCTTTACGTGCAGCAACCTCTGCGCTCGTTGCGAGCCAACAGATCGTCACGAGTTTTTTATCTATCTTAACCTATCCACTTGTCGTCATTACGATGGGACTTATTGTCGCCGTCTTTGTTAATCACTCGATCTTGATGGATTTTCGCTTGATGTTGCCTGTGAACCGGTGGCCCGATATTGCGGTGTCTTTTTCATCGTTTGCATTTTTTATCGAGCAATGGTGGGCGGTCTTGCTCGCTTTTGTATTAGTCACGAGCTTTGTTGTGAGTGTGACGATTGTGAATTATGTCGGTCCCCTCAGACCATGGCTAGACTCACTGCCTATTTTTAATTTTTACCGCAAAATGACCGCAGCGCGTTTTCTTGAAATGTTAGGGATTTTATTGAGTAATGGCTTGGTACTAAAACAAGCCTTGGTCATCTTGAAACGGCAAACGGTGCCATATCTCGCGTGGCACGTACAGGCGATGGAATATCGCCTCGGTGGTGGTAAAGAAGATATGGGTGAGGTGCTCGATACGGGCATGATAGACACGCAAGAAATTTTACGTTTGCGACTCATTACCAAAACTAGCCACTTCGAAGAGGCATTAGAACGGCTCGGACGATTTAGTGCGCACAATTGCTTGCAGAGGATGCAAGTTCAATTACGCTTGGTAAGCGGCGCATGCTTATTATTAGCCGCTGCGCTTGCTGCAGTGATGATTTTTTCCATTTATGGCGTAGGCGCTGTACTTGGATCATATTAATTAAATGTAAGAGGATGAACTATGCTTATGAAATTGAGACCAAGTAAAGCTCGCGGTATAGGCTTACTTGAATTGATGTTGTCACTTGCCATTATCGCGGTACTGCTTGTGATGGCAACCCGTTATTACAAAACGGCAAGACAAGGTCAGCAGGTGAATGATGCTATCGCTCAGGTCGAGGCGATCGTTGGCGCGAGTGCACACTACAGCATTGGTCATGATGATTATTCCAAAATATCAATCCAAGCTCTTATTGAAGAAGGTTTATTGCCAAAGGGTAGTGATCTCGATCCATGGCATGGTCAAGTGACGGTGTCTTCAGGTGGCAACCCTAATCAAATTACTATTTCAATGCGTGATATGCCTTTATCTGCTTGTTGGAGTTTATCTGAAAAACTCAATAAACAGACGGCAAGACCTAAAGAAGATCCGCGTAGTATGTGTTCAAGCACGGATCCGGCGGTGTTTAGCGGTGATTTTGAGTAATTACCACAAAAGTCGAGGTGTGGGTTTGTTAGAGTTGATGCTCGTGATAGCCCTCATCGCACTGGGCTTAACAGTAAGTTGGAAGCGATACGTTGTGCATGATGCTAAAGTCCAAGAACAACGTCTCAAACAAAGTTTGACGAAACTTCGATCGGTTGCTAACAATTATTTTGTGACACATTGCAACGATATCGCAAATCTCGAACATCTGACGCTTACATTAGACGATCTAGTTGATAGCGGTATGATCGCGACTAAGAGTGATATCTATGCGCTTGATCAAGGCGAGTTCACTTTGGCATTCATTCTCCCTGAACAAGGCGAAACACCTTACTTAAAAATCGTATTAAGCGCGCCCGAAGATTCTGAAGCGAAGTTAGCGGGTATCCGAGCACGCCTATCTGCGTTGGGTGACGGACATATCTTAAGCTGGCAATACCCGCTTTATTATCGAGTTAAAGATCCGCTTTGGCTTTTATCATTTTACCGTCTTGGGTTTGGACGTTCACAACAAGAAAACCCGCGCGAGCATATTTGTTTTGGCTTAGTAAAAGAGGCGGTTGCATGAAGTATCAACGTGGTATGACCTTACTCGAAATGCTCCTTGTTACAGCACTGATTGCAATTATCGCTGTGGGTGGTATCTCCATTTATCGTATACGTGCAGAGCAACACAAGCTTGAGATGACAGCTTTACGCATTCAGGCATGGTTACAAGCCGGCATGGCTTTTTATCTTGACGAGCAGCATTGGCCTGATACGAATGATAATCTGCAAACTTACTTACCTGCTAAAAGTGAAAAGACAACTTGGGGTGAAACGATTACGATTAAGCAAGATGACACGAATGCAAATCTATTTCGCGTGCAAACAACAATGCCGTCTGTGCCGCTCGCGCGTAGACTCGCAGGCATGTTACCCAATGCATTTTTAGAAAACGAAAACGATACACGGGTTATAGCCGAAGTAGGTAAGCCCGTTGGCATGGGTGGGGGGAGTCAATATCCTAATCATCCCTGGATCGTTCGCATTGAAAAACTCGATATTGATTTAACATCATTGGGGCTCGTATTTAAAAAAGAAAATTATGCGCAAAACTTGCAAGCTATTCTTGAGGCAAGCAGGAAATACGTGAATTTCCCAACGAAGAAAGAGTGCCCGCGCGATAGGTTTAAGCCAGGTATTTACCTTGCCATTAATAAAATACAAAACTTGATCTTGTGTAGTAAAAGGAAAAAAAATGGTATGCCCGATTTAGATGATCCGAGTAGTCCTTATATTTGCTCAGAAGAATACGATGACTTAAATCCAGCAAATGATAAGGCTACTATCGATCTGCAAATGCATAACTTAAACATGTTTACCAACCGTAGTGTGGGTGCAGAGGTCGTTCTCAAAGGTTTTACGAACTGGATTACGACGATAAAGTTAAGACCTTTTTGGCAAGATCCAAATTGGAATAACCCGAAAAAAAGCAAGGGTTATCCGACCGTATTCTCTGGTGGAAGTTATGTCGCAATTGTTACCTGCGAACCGAAACCCATTGATGAACAAGCGCGTAAACGTACGCTTTCTAGAGTTAAGTCTTCACAATATTTATTTTAGGATTAGTGTTATGAAGTATCATAAGTTATTCGCCTCTTTTATGCTCATTATGTTGACCGGTTTTATGGCGAGTTGTTCTGCGCCTCTCTATAACAATGCTGCACATAATGTCACACACACTCAAGACGACATTGCTCACGCTGAAGAAGTTCAAACCTTCGAGGCGCGCCATAAGCGCAAGATGGCGCAAGCAAAACGTCACCACCACAAACATAGTCGTGCAGTTAAACCGTATTACCTACGTGAACATGTCCGTTTGCGCGGCAAAGAGCTACCGTTTTATTTTTACGTCAATCAATTGATGAAAGGTACGGGTGTAGTTACGGCGTACGGCCCTGAAGTTGATAAAAATCATCTAATGTCGATGAGTTTTAGCGGCACACGTAGCGATGCATTGCGTGCCTTGGCTATTCGTTCGGGAAACGTTTATACGCTACGTGATCGCGTGCTACGTTTTAAAGCGTACGTGACTCGCACGTTTGATATATCCTTCATGCCCGGCACATCATCGTATCTCGTCGGTAAGAAAGCAGATCATAACAACAGTAGTTCTTATGGCTCATTTGTCCACAGCGACAATAGCCAATTTAGCAATCTACAAGGTGCGCTTTCTGTATGGCACGATTTACGTGAGACATTAAATCAACTTAAATCTAAAGACGGTAAGGTCTACGTTGCTGAAGCAACAACCTCGGTGACAGTACACGATCACCCAGGAAATGTTAAAGCGATTGCTAACTACTTACATGATCTTAACCGCAACTTATCAAGACAAGTAGCGCTGCAAGTCCAAGTACTAGAGATTTCTTTAAAGCGTGGCTTTAACTACGGGGTGAACTGGGATGTCGTGCGTAAGATTATGGATATCAACTTAGGCTTGAAGGGTGGCTTGGGTCAGAATGCGGCGTTTCAAATGTTAGGAAATAACATTTCAGCGACGACAACAGGTGCTGCCGCAGGTTTTATCATTCAAGGTAGCGGGCGTTGGGAAGGCACAAATACACTTATCAACGCACTGAATCAACAAGGCAACGTATCAACGGTCACACGCCCACGCGTCGTAACTCTGAATAACCAAGTGGCCGAAATTGATATTAATATGCAAACAGGCTATTTAAAGCAAGTCAGCACTACACAAACAACGAATGCTGGGACAACATCAGCACTTACACCGGGCACGGTAAAAACTGGCTTCACATTATTCTTATTACCGAAGATTCAGGGTAATAAGATTTACTTACAGGTGAGTTCAACCATTTCAAACTTGCTCGGCATAAGTACTATCGAATCGAATCCGGGTGTAGCAAATATCAATAGTAACCAGATTCAATTACCGACAGTGATGGAGAAGCGTTTTAATCAACGTTCACTGGTTCCTTCGGGTGCGACATTGGTATTAGCAGGTTTCAAACAATTAAATAATGTTGCTAATCGCTCACAAATGTTTGGTTCGCAAGCACTAGGTGGCAAAGGAGCCACGATCGATAACACAGAGACGATTATTTTAATTACGCCTACGATACTTAAGCGTTAGGAGAGTTAAGGTATGGCAGTTTTCGTTCGTGAAGATGGCGCGCAGTTTGTACTCGATGCTTATCGCGAGACTCTACGTGAAAGAAACGTAGGCTTGCTTAAAAACGAGATTCGCTTGCTGTCGCAAACCAACGGTCAATTTGCAAAAGTCGCAAAACGACGTCACAAACTGACAGACGTCGTATTATCGCCTGATCCTGGTTATTTGTTCGGCGAGACGGTGTGGCGTCATTTTGCGAGACCGCCAAGACTTATTTTTTATGAGCGCTTGCAAGACAATAAAAATAGCTACCTCGTTGTGATTGTTAAAGATGGCGAGATTTATCTCGATGCGTGTTTAACAGCTGCTGAGCTTCGCGAAGAGATAGCGGTGCTTAAAACACAGAGAAAGCGCTACGTTATACATGGTTGTGATCACTTAAGTGATACGCAAGAGAGCATCACTTTCGATGGGGCGATGGTTGCCTCGCTAAGCGAGCACCAATCCTCTATCTTACAAGAATTGCCGCTGTCTCATGAAGTTAGGTTATTACCTATAGATAAGGCGATTACTAACGCTCGCCTGCATAATACCCACTGGTGGTTAGGAATGGGAGTGGCCTGTGTTGTTGCTGCGGTATTTCTAGTCTGGCTGCCAAGCTCAGACAGATATCACAAGAAAAAGGTCGATCCTTTACGTCAGTACCAACTCGCACTCACGACACCTGCACCAAGTGCACAGTTACATCATCTCCAAAGTGTCCTTGAGCGCAGCCTCACCATGCCTGGCTGGACCGCCACAAGCGTGCGCTACACGCCGTTGCGGGTAAATCTCCATGTCAATTCCCTCGGTGGGAATGTGGCCTCTCTTACAGACTGGGTAGATAACCATGATGCTTATTTAAACTTGTCTTCCCAAGGGGCTGATGTCACAATACACGCAGACTTGCCGGGACGCCCCCTGCCAGTCACCATCGAGCGTAGTCAGCGAGTGGTAGGGCGTGTGATCGATCGTATGATGTATGTTATGCCGCAGAAGTCAGTATCTATAGGCGCTATCGTGCGCCATGAAGGCTACAGCGAAACGCATATGAGCATTATGGTCGACCACTTGGCGTTGAGTATGTTGCACATACTAGCATCTGCGTTGCATGATTTACCTATTACCTTGCGTCTCGTGTCACTCCAAGTGCGCGAAGGCATGTTGATAGGTAAAATTGATATTACTGTGATGGGTAACTAAAAGGGACACGTTATGATAATGACCTACAAACAAAGAGTTTTACTGTTGTTACTCGCCATTGTGTTGTCGATATTATGTTGGCAGCTTTTTCTCGCTTTCGGTGGCGAAGAAGCCGCAGCATCTAAACGACCACAATTCCAATCGATGAGCCAGATACACTCTCAGGTGCATTTGGCCAGGGTCAATGCAGAAAAAGAAGCTAAATTAAAGGCAAATCAAGCGCATGATGATGAACTTGACACGAGGCATCGTGCTTATTTGAAGCTCATCACGGAATACCAAATCGCGCAGATGAAACGCATGATTGCTAAAGATCATGAGGCGATAGCCATTGCCAACCGTAATACCGCCAAAGCGATGATAGAAACATCGAAGCTCACAGGCGGTAAATTCTCTGGCACTGGGGTGATGGGTATGGAATCAACAGATGAAGTGCCTGTTAGTGCCTACCAACTACTATATACAGGTCAACGTGGGAAGCGTTGGGATGCTACTGTCAAATTTGAAGGGCGTCACTACGACTTACACGAAGGTGAGGGCCTGCCAGATGGCGCTAAGCTCGTTAGTATCCAAGATGACAAGGTGATGTTCGAGAAAGATAATACACAAATTCTCTTAACCTTCAGCAATATGCAAACGATTCCTAAGCGTCCTGTTGTCGCTAAGCGTGATAAAAGTAAGAACGTTCAGAAGGCGCAGGTAACTCGTAAACCCATTATAGAGCGTGTTAAAGCAGCAATGGATGTGGCTATCAATACACCAGTTGCACCAGCGGCCTCAACCGACCAAGCAAAGCAAGCTAAAACGGAGGCAGCAGAAGCCAAAGGTGCAAAAGCCAAGGCCGAACCCGCTAAGTCGTCAGGCAAGCCGATGACGCTACACGATTTGAATCACGATGCATTGCATGGTGCGACGGCAAACGGTACAAAGGTTCCTGAAAATAAAGCAACAACCCAGGCAAAGCCTGAGAATAAACAAGTTACACATGGCAAGGCGAAAACCACGTTAGAAGCAAAACCGACAAAGCCAGACGCAAAACCCACCGAAAAAACTGCCAAGCAAACACCCAACAAGCCACACAAATCAATCACCAACCATGTGGAAGAAGCCATGGTGGCACTGGGCGCCAAGCTTGCGCAGAATGACACAGCAACCACCAAACCATCGAAAGTAACAAACGAAGAGAAAGCAGCCTTAGTCCACGCGAAAGCGCTACAAGCCCGCAAACAGGCCAAGGCTAAGTTAGCTAATAACAAGACTGCAGCTGCAGATAACGCGCCACGGCTCGCAAGACAAATACACGCGATGCTGAGTGAAACAACACAAACTCATGCAGCTAAGCCTAAAAAAACATTGAGTAAACAAGTTATTGCTTCACCAGCCAAGAAACAATTAAGCAAAACGAAACATGCGCTTAAACCAACAGTGGTGGTGAAACATAAAACGATACACACAACGACTTCAGCTAAGAGTACAGTGGTAGCGCACAAACATGTCGCAGCTAAGAAAGTAGCGAAAGCGCATACACACGTAGTTGCGCCTAAGAATGTATCAAAGACCCACACACACGTTGCAAAAGCTAAGCAACCAACAAGGCTTCAAAAACACATCGCCAAGACTAAGAAAGCAATCAAGAAACATACAAACATTGTAAAACGTAAAATCTCTCGGCAGTCACATAAACAGGTGGCGAAGTCTGCGAGACACTCTTCCCATAAAAAAATAGCAAAAACAAAAGCGGATAGTAATCTTTCCCCTCATCAGGCCGATGCAATTAAAGCATTACTGCAAAAAATCAAGAAGGCGCAGGTCTCCAAAGAGCGTCAAGTCATCACCAATGCGAAAAAAGATCTTGAAGCAAAACGTCTAACAACGAAAGCAAAACAGCGAGCTGCTATGTTGGCGGAAGTACAAAAAACAAGCAAACGTTTTTCCGCTGATGAGAAATTCTTACTATCTAGCTCACACGCGATGTATACTATCGAACTTATGACAAGCGATGACTTGCCAAAGTTGAAGCGTTTTGTTGCTGAAAATGATTTACAAGATAAAATACAAATTTATACGACTAAGCGTGGTGAGCAAACGGCTTACGTTTTAGTGTACGGCCAGTACCCATCACAACAGATGGCATTGACGATGATAGCGTCATTACCGGTGACATTGCACCGTTATGCACCCATCATCAAGCGCTTATCAGAAGTGCAAGGCGAAATACGTCACTTTGCATAGACGATATTAATACGACACGGAGCTACTCATGACAGACAAGATACAGGTACCAACAAACGGCGAAGCGATTACTGTTAATACTGATCATTCACTCAATGTACCTAATAATCCTATCATCCCATTTATCGAAGGGGATGGTATTGGTGTCGATGTCACACCCGTGATGCGTAAAGTGATCGATGCTGCAGTCGAAAAGGCATATGGTGGTGACAAGCGCATTGCTTGGATGGAGATCTATGCTGGCGAGAAAGCTACTGAAGTTTATGGCAAAGATGAGTGGTTGCCTGAAGAAACACTAGAAACCATAAAAAAATACGTCGTCTCGATTAAAGGTCCGCTTACAACACCTGTTGGTGGTGGCATTCGTTCGCTTAATGTTGCAATTCGCCAACGTCTCGATCTCTATGTTTGTTTGCGTCCAGTGCGCTATTTTGATGGTACCCCAAGCCCACTTAAAGAGCCTGAAAATACCGATATGGTTATTTTTCGTGAGAACTCCGAAGATATTTACGCGGGTGTTGAGTGGGAAGCGAATAGTGATGGCGCTAAAAAACTTATGCACTTCTTACAAAGCGACATGGGTGTCGAAAAAATTCGTTTCACTGATGATTGTGGTCTTGGTATCAAGCCTATCTCGCGTGAAGGTACTTCGCGTCTTGTGAAAGCGGCTCTACAGTACACCGTCGATCAGAATCGCTCGTCACTTACCTTAGTACACAAAGGTAATATCATGAAATTTACTGAGGGTGCCTTCAAAGACTGGGGATACGAAGTCGCTCGCAGTGAATTTGGCGCAGAGCCACTTGATGGCGGCCCATGGCATCAATTCAAAAACCCGAATACGGGTGAGATGATTGTTGTGAAGGATGTGATTGCTGATGCCTTCTTACAGCAAATTCTCTTGCGTCCGAAAGAATACGACGTTATTGCAACAATGAATTTGAATGGCGATTACATCTCTGATGCGCTCGCCGCACAAGTCGGTGGTATCGGTATTGCACCTGGTGCAAACATTGGTGATGGTGTTGCGGTCTTCGAAGCAACACATGGCACCGCACCTAAATATGCCGGCCAAGACAAAGTTAACCCAGGTTCTCTTATTCTGTCAGCTGAAATGATGTTACGTCATCTAGGCTGGCAAGAAGCAGCCGATCTCGTAGTCTCAGGCATGGAACGCTCAATTAGGGCCAAGACGGTCACCTATGATTTTGAGCGGCTCATGAAAGGCGCAACGCTACTTAGTTGCAGCGCCTTTGGAGATGCGATGATCGCAAATATGACATAGTTCACCACCTTCAGACACGAGGGCAGGCATTAGGTCGATTGGATTTTCGCATTAAAATCAAAAGACTACAGATGAGTTAAAATAGGTCACTTCTATACTTGATTAGCTAGGCTATTTATTATACAGTGGTTTTATTTTCCTCAGCTAGGAGTTGTAATGCCGTTACCTAAGCCTGTTTTTGATTCTGAAAATACTCGCGCTAACCCTAAACGTGGGCGAGACGATAGTAGGACACTGTTACCATCGCCAGCAAAATCTCCCAAGATTAGTGCTAGTTCACCGGACTCTCATAAAAATCAACCTTTAGCATTGAGCGCTTCTTACCCTTTTGGGGAATTTTGTTCTCGTTATGTCGAGTCGTTTGAATTGCTGGAAAGAATTAATCAGCAAGTAACATCTCAGATTGGCACGATTGTACAAATAAATTCAGAACTCACTCGCGCTATCAAGCAACTTACAGTGGATACTGCTATTAACAAGGCGATAATTAAGCCTTTGTTGTTAAGCTTCTTCAGCTCGTTTAACGATCTTGTGGTAGGTACATTTACTGACTACAGTGATCTTGCGCAAAATCTCTTACAGGCCGTATGTCTAGAACTAGTGCCTCAACTTAAAGAGCAGCATGTCGATACTCTCAAGCTGTTTAATATGTTGCGCGAGAATCTAACTGAAACTCAACAAAAAATTGAGAGAATTAATAAAGCACTTATTAATTTCACCATGTATTACTATCTTCTAGTAGAAAAAAACTTTAATACAACAGATAAATCTGACCTACGTGATTTAATTTGGACCCATGCTTTTATAAAAAAATGGAATGAAGAAGCCTCGCGTGGCAATACGAATGAAACGTTTCATCGTTTGGCTAATTTGTACGAGTCTATTCTCAAGATGGAAGGTGCAGTGGAGGCTATTTTAGCTTCACCTTGGACCCAACGTCCTGCGGAGAGTTGTCGAAAACATACGAGTGGCCCGTTTTTAAAACTTATGAAGCTTCTCAACGAGATTAGAGTGAATTGTACCAATGAGGTTGATATCTATCTGCAGATAAAGATTTTAGATATTCTCAAACTATATTACCAAGAAAGCATTTCATTTACAGAAGCTATACCTTCACTATCAACACATTCATTGAGTCCTAGAGTTTCTTTGCAAGCCTGTTTCGAAGATGCAATTAAATCACTTTACGGTTATGATGAAGAGACACGCACGTTTGCTAGAGAAACGTTATTAGTACATGATGAAGGTGATAGTTGTCGCCTTGATATTCATGCAAGCGATGCCTTACTTGAAGCCTATTATAAAGTATTTACTTCACACCATTATATGCATCTTGGTAATGTTTTTGCTGCTGTTGAAGATATGTTACGAAATAAAGACACAGGTGAGCTCGGCTGCAAAGACTTTTGGGATAAGGCGCGGTTTGCTTTAGTTGATGAGTGTATTCAAGAAACGTTTGGACACCTCAACAATAATCGTCCTGAAGGAGCAAAGTATTTAGGCCGCCTTATTCACTTGTTAGATGGTGCTGCTAAAGCACTCGATCGCTATCTAGAGGCAGGAAACAACATCAACTGGCACCTCATACGTGAAAGAGGCCTTGGTTTTAAGGGTTGTATTGCTTCAATGATTCTTACTATTTATGGTTACGATCCGGTCGAAAAGCGTCTCACACGCACAAGCTTTCATGAGAGTAACCTTGAAAAACAAGCCATCGGGGGCTTCTTTGTCAATGAATTTTATTACCCGTATGATGCGCTGCTAGATTCTCTATATGATTTTTCAATAGCTGCTCAACGAGAGTTTTTTCAGCGTGGTATAACCGAGCTCGAGGAAGTTGCTGCCCTAAGAGATGCGCCCTCTTGGCGCATAGACGAATACTTAATAAAAAAGCGTGATAAAGCAACTAGCCCTGAGGAAAGAGCTATTTATGAAGAACAGCTCGAGTGTTCGCATGAACAAAAAGTAAGTTTTATCAATCAAGAAATCGCAACGAACAAAGACCTATTGAGCGAAGTACAAGTCTTTACTGATCTTCTACCATTCACATCAGCAAGTGATGAGGTATCTTTTAAAAACCTCGGTATAACGCTAACCTCAAGGCGATTTGCTTTAGAAGCCCCACATGATCATGATGATGAAATTAAAGATGGCAGTAGGGTTGAGAAAACACCATCGTTTTCAGTTTAGCACAACCGACAAACGCAAAGACCTAGTCAATACTACGTTGTGTTGGTCGAGCATCCTCAGCTTGACTAATGGCTGTATGAACGATGTGGCTAAGATGCGCTGCTGTTTGCTCCATAGACCGAGCCATCGATTGAAGGTTATCAGAAATTACTTGTAAATCATCTCGCATGATTGCCAGCGCTTGATCTCTATCAACCGGTTCCGGCATTTTTTTCAATTGAGATGGATCTGGAGTAGGTGCGAAGTAATGTCTTGTTCTTGGCATGTGTTACATCCTTTAGCCAGTTTACATTTTTGACCAAACGTCATGTTTGGACGACTACTAAAACCTTAACAGAATATTAATTATTTCATACGGTTTTAGCTTTGTAAATAGACAATTTTGTTATTTATCACTACTGCAAAAAAGATTGACAACAATGGTTTATATACAAACAGCTTGTCATCTTCTGATGTAAAAGAGCCCGAGATTTGTGTAAGTCGAGTATCAGCAGGAAAGAAATGACATCATGAAAGAGCCTCGCTTTTGTTATAATTCATGAATTATTTATTAATAACAGTTAGTTATGATTGAATATGTCATGTTCTAGATAAGTAGAAGTGCGATTTAAGATCTTATTCTGAGAGAGCACCAAAGGTTACAAATGTTACAATAACCCTTGTATTGCTTGTTCATTTAGTATACAATAGTGTTAATTTTTACCACTAAGGTGATGTTATGCCTAAGCATGCTAAACAAGAGAAGCCAGTTAAATATACCAACGAACACCAACGCGAAATCATCAAAGCATTTGCCAGCGAACATAAGAATGAATTGAGTACGATTGAAGTCTCTACTGCTCGTCTAAACGCTATTGCTAAAGCGTACCAATCGGCGAGTAAGTTAGTCTCTGCATCGATTCAATCAAGCGATAAAGATACAGTGCCTCATGATATTATGAACATACTCATGGAGATGTTCACGCACTATATTGATTTTGTTGATACGTTTACAACAATACTTGATGCTTATACGTCATTCGATAATGCTTTTCTCAGACATGAAATCATAAGTGGACTTATTGCAGCTGGCGATACAACGATTGTTGGATTTAGACAGACCATGCTCCAAGAATGCCAAAAGACACAGGCACTTTATTTTCAGCTGACAAAGAAGCTTGTTGGTGTTGTTTGGCATATCCACAGTTATTCAAATGATATCTTTGGTGCACCTGCTTCACGCGATGTATTCGCCTGGGGATGGGCGAAAACGTTTTCTGAATATTGGGGACCTGATTCGGCTAAGGGCAAAATCATTGATGTGACAAAACGTTTACGTACCTTATATGACGAACTTTCAAAACTAACAGAATTTTATAATGCCTTAATCACAAAGGCTTGGGGAGAACATGTTACTGAGTATTTTGAATCAACGGGCGTTTTCACACACATTGCTGAAAAGCTTGAGGTTTCTTCAAGTGAAATAAAAAACCCAAATGATGTTTACCTACTCGCAGTAGAGCTTGAAACAATAATCAACCTATACCTTCGACACAAGTTACTTGGTGAGGGGAAGAAAGCTGTTGATGGCAGTGTGCAAACAGCATTTGAAGAGTTATGCCATGGTATGGTTGATTTCGAAAAATTAGGTGATGAGCTTGTAGAACTTAGATTTTGTAACTTCGATAGTGATGGCACTGTCACAAATAAGAGCCTCCAGGAAACATTACATAATTTAGCGTTTGCTAAACATGTATTTGCCTCGACACACACATATCAATTATACGATGATGCTTTTTATTATCTTGAATCTGCAGCAACCGATCTCGATTCTTTTTGGGATAAACGAGGTCATAACGATCCAATACGGAAACTCATTCAATGTTGTTATATGGTATATGAAGATTTGCAAGAAGAAGAAGTCGATGAATCACTGCTTCCTGATTTGATTCAATTGCTTGATCGTGCCGCCCAAGCGTTAGATATGAAGTTAGCGCGAAACGAATCGATTAATTGGCGTTTTTTGCACCCGAAAGGTGCGTTCGCATCCTTAATTCTCTCCACTTACGGTTATGATTACAAGACTAAGCGATTACAACGTCTTAGCTTTCACGAGTCGAATAAACACGGCATGCCAATCGAAGTGTTCTTTATCGAGTTTATGATGACGTATGCAGAACTATATAAAATGAAAATGGAGCCTCAGTATGTTCTATATAGTGAGAGGAAAGAAGTGCATGCTCAGCGTCTACTGCTAAAAAAATTATATCTGATGCGCGATGCGACTGATGAAGCTATAAAAGCTTTTGTTGAGGATATGGTTGAGAATCATAAATACCTCATTGCGACTGATAGTATTGACGAGAATGTATCATATCGTACAACGATTGATGCTTGGATAGAGCGCACGCTATTACGGCTAAACGGCATGAAAGTTTTCATAGAAGACTGGCCGTATCAATGTAAATGGCAAGAAGCAAAGTTTGCCTTCTATCATCGTTATGTTGCAGGTAACTATAAGTCCCTTGCTGATGAATTTGATACAGCACCATCTGTCGAAGAAGTCACTGAAGCTGCGCAACAGTTGAGTGTGTCGTAACGTAAACGTCTGTTACTCAGGTCTATTCACAGTATTTTCATATTCGCTTAAACGATCGCTTAAAAGTTCAGTGTATTGCGTAAATAATTCTTTAAGGCGATTCGCTTGTTCGCAAGCTTCTGCTAAATCACCAGACATATCTCCCATGAGTTGTAAGAGTTGACTTCTTGCATCAGGGTTACGCTGAGGTGTTTCGACGTGGTTATTAAAGTACGGAAAGGAACGGTCTGTCTTTTTTGGCATAGCACACATCCTTTTGCCAGTTGTTATGAACTCAAACATCATGTGTTGAGTCATTGAAATTGTAGCCAGGTACAATATGCGGGAGATTATTTCATATGAGTTCAGTTTTGTAAATAGACAAAATTTGTTTTATACGATGACTATGTAGTGACAGGTGAAAACAATGCAGAAAATGTTTTCTTAAGTTTTTGTTTAACCCTTTCGAAATTAGCAGTATTGTTGTTATTTTTGATTTGAGTCATAGCGAGTTTACTAAAACCACAGGGATTGATGCGTGAAAAAGGTTCGAGATCCATATCAACATTTAACGCAAGTCCATGATAAGAATAGCCATGTCGAATACGTAAACCTAACGAACAAATTTTTTCGTTTTTGACATATACACCCGGTGCATCTCTGCGCGAAGTAGCACAAATGTCAAATTGGGCGAGTGTATCGATGATGACTTGTTCGATCATCGTGACGAGTTCACGTACAGTCAGGCCTCGTCGTTTTAAGTCAATCATTGTGTAGGCAACGAGTTGACCAGGTCCGTGATACGTTACTTGACCACCGCGATCGGTTTGTACAATCGGAATATCACCGGGATTTAAAATATGTTCTGCTTTACCAGCTTGCCCCTGAGTGAAGACTGGCGGGTGTTCGACAAACCAAATTTCATCAGTCGTATCTTTGTTACGCGCATCGGTGAATTCACGCATCGATTGCCAAACTTTTTCATAGTCCTGTTTACCTAGGTCACGAAAAAGAAGACTCATAACACCATAACCGTGTGTTCACTCGCCGTCAGCGCTTGGTAGAGTGCATCTAATTCGTCTTTGCTGTTAGGGTGTAGTACAACCGTTAAGCCGACGTAATTTGCTTTGGCACTGTGGCGCGTCTTAAAGGCGTCTTCTTCGATATCGGGGTAAAAGTCACGGACGATACGTTTTACTTCTGTAAAAAAAGAAGCAGTCGCACGCCCTAGGATTTTGATATGAAATTCACAAGGGAATGTCAGGAGAGTATCGGGTGTATTGGGTTCGTCAGTCATGTCATCTATCAGTTAAATTCAAACGGTTTCATGGTATTTTAACAGGGCGAGCTCAATTTTACGATAGAGTTCGGGCGCCCATCTTGGTATAGGCTTATGGCCATGTACAGGCCTGCTCTTGCGTAAGTCATTGGGTGCGTTGATGACTTCAACATGTTGTCGCCCAACGCGATAGACAAGATCGAACAATTCCTCGATAGCGCTATCACCCACCGCGACACAGCCAACAGATAAGCGCCCACCATGAATGAAGATATCACCACCCATGTTGCCACGATCGCGCCATGAGGCGTGTTGTTTATCGAAGCGGTTAGGGTAGTTGAGTTTCATCGATAGATGCATGATGCTCTGCGGATTGAGCCAGCTAATATGGTAAATGCCTTCTGGAATCTGATCATCGTGGTCGTGTAACTTAGGTCCGAAGTCGCCGCTGTATTTGGTTAGGGGATAGGATTTAATATGGTGCCAATGATGTTTAAGACCCATCGCCCAAAGCTCAAGCTTACGCTCTTTCTTAAAGGTCAGTAACCCAATCTTACGCGGCGGATAATGAACGTTCGCGCGCTCAAAATAAGGCACGAGCCGCCCACGTCCTTTTACACCGAACCGCTTAATAGCCCGCTGCATGGCATACTGCCAGCTACTCATAGGCTTAGTCCGATCAGCAAACACCATACCTGGTGTCATACTGCACAATGTAAACACTAAGATTGTTACTATAATTGTCATTAAGTAATTATTCTAATCTACAAAGACAAAACAAATTATGCCCCCCTAAGCAAAAAAGTCAACAAACGACTTTTTAAATCTGGTGCCAGGTACCAAACTCAAATTCACCCTCCTCATCAACTCATAAGGTCAAGTGTAAACGATGACGACAACATAAAAGCCTGTTAGGTGGGGTGTCGCTTAAGCAGACTGTGCAAAACCATGGATGGTTTTGCTCAAGCGACACATGGATGTGCTAGAGCGCGTCTGCTTAAGCGACACCCCACCTAACAGGCTGCGATACTTGCCACCCCCAGCCTCAAAAAAAAACAAACAAAAACAAGAAAAAACACTTGGCCCACCCCAACCATCGGGTTATCATTTCCCTGCAACGGAATAAAACAGCAACGGAGCGGCCAATGGCCAGAAAGTGCAACATCCTCATTATCGAAGATAACGAACAACGCCGCGCTCAACTTCAAGTCATTTTGCAATTCCTAGGGTGGCCTGCAGAATTAGTCGACAGTGAACACTGGCGTGCTAAGCCACAAGAATCCCTGCTTTGTATCGTCGTAGGTTTTTCCGAAGACGTCGCCAAGCGCGAAGCTTTACTCAAGCAAGTTATTGATGCGTACAAAGACATACCTTTGTTACTCATTGGCGAGGGGAGTCAAGACAGCGTGAGTGATGTTGAGTCTAAGCACCATGTCTACGGTGAATTGCACGAGCCGTTTACCTATGCGCAAGTGATGGCGCAACTTCATCAGTGTCAGATCGTGTATGAAAATCGTCGTGATGTAACGCCGAGTGATGTGGCCAAGCAAGAACGTCCAGTGCCATTGTTTCGCAGTATGGTGGGCATGAGTAAGTCCATATCGCACGTGCGCCAGCTGATTGATCAATGTGCCCCCACCGATGTGAATGTTCTGATCTTAGGTGAGTCGGGCACAGGTAAAGAGGTTGCTGCGCGAAATATTCACGCACGTTCAGAGCGCTCAGATAAACCGTTTGTGCCTATTAATTGCGGGGCGATTCCTGGTGATTTACTTGAGAGTGAATTGTTCGGGCACGAGAAAGGCGCTTTCACGGGTGCTATTACACAGCGAGTGGGGCGGTTCGAGCTCGCTGAAGGTGGGACTATATTTCTCGATGAAATAGGTGATATGCCGCTTGCGATGCAAGTTAAATTACTGCGCGTGTTACAAGAGCGACACTTTGAGCGGGTGGGTAGTAATAAGAGTATTGATGTTGATGTGCGTGTTATCTCTGCGACTCACCGCGATTTGGAGCAAGAGATTGCCGATGGGCGCTTTCGTGAAGATTTATTTTATCGCTTGAACGTGTTTCCTATTGAAATGCCATCCATGCGTGAGCGTATTGAAGACTTGCCTTTACTCGTCAATGAATTGGTGGCGCGTATTGAGGGTGAGGGGCGTGGCAGTGTGCGTATCTTACCGCCTGCACTAGAGATTTTGAGTGAATACAGTTGGCCTGGCAATGTGCGTGAACTCGCTAACCTCATGGAGCGCTTAGCTGTCTTGTATCCGAATGGTATTGTTGATAAGAACGATTTACCTGCCAAGTTTAAAACCCAAGTGGTTGATGCGCGTACGGCGCAAGTCACTGAGGTGGCCATGGCTGAGGCCGAATTGTTAACAGAAGACTTACCAAAAGCGGGTCTTGATTTGAAACAACATTTGGTGAAAACAGAGCTTGCTCTTATCACCCAGGCGCTCGAAGAGAGTCAATGGGTCGTTGCTCGTGCGGCGAGCTACTTGAATATGCGCCGTACAACACTTGTTGAGAAAATGCGCAAATACAACATCACGCGCCCTGATGCCTAGGTGAGTTTACTTTGTAACCAGTTGATTATATAATGACCGCCATGTCCTAACATATGGTGGTTGTATTTATGCCTGTTGAACTAAGTCGTCTCCTTTGGTTGCTCATGTTGTCAGTCGTGCTGTTTGTCCCTGTTGATTCATTCGCAGCAACTAACGTCGATGACGTTGTCACACGCATCAAAAAACAAGCGCCCGCCTTAAAACCCACCATTTTGCGTAAAGCGGTTATCGCATACCAGCATGCAAAAAAGCAGGGGGTCATGCATAAGCCTATCGTAACCGTTATCGATTATTCGATGCCTTCATCGAAAAAACGCTTATGGACGATTGATCTTAATCGCAAGCGTGTGTTGTTTCATACGTATGTGGCCCATGGTCTGCGCTCAGGTGCACTTTATGCGACACGTTTTTCGAATGCTGTTGGTAGCAAGGCATCGAGTTTAGGCGTGTACGTCACCGCATCGACGTATATAGGAAACAACGGTCTTTCGTTACGTTTGCGAGGTCTTGAGAAAGGCATCAATGATAAAGCGATGTCGCGTGCGGTTGTGATGCATGGGGCACGTTATGTGAGTCAGCAGTTTATTAGGCAAGTGGGTCGACTCGGTCGCAGTTGGGGTTGTCCTGCTGTGCCTAAGAATATGATCATACCAATGATAAGAACGCTTAAAAATGGATCGTTATTACTTGCGTACTACCCGCAGAAATATTGGTTGAGTCACTCAAAATATGTAGCGTAAGCTTACCACTCAAACGGGCGTGCGAAATACGTAAGTGCCCAGAGGACAATCAGATAAGCGCTTAAGACTGCTTGGGCGCCCGATACAACTCTCACCCAACCGTGGCCATGTAAACGATAATCACGCGTTTGCATGCGCATGATCCAATTGCTAACGTTTAAATCTGAATAACCTAATTGAAACGCGCTAAGCGTACTGAAGAAAAACGCGATACGGATTAACCTAAAACTTTCTTTGATAGCTTTTGCCGTTGTTGCAGCCGAACGATAGGTAAGCACTTTGTGTAAGATACGTTTTTTATCACTCGATGGTTTTGCTAATAAATGGCGTGCTGGCCAAATAACTTCGATTAAGTTTTTTTTCGTCGGGTAACGCAGTGCAAAACTGTACGGTAACATGAATAAAATAATAAAGAGTAAGAATATACGTAACGGACCGCCAGGATCAGCACCGTAATCAGACGTGACATAAAACAACAAATAATTAAGCGTTGCTTCTAGGTAACCCCAACCACCGTGCTCCCACGCAGCATGCATGTCTTTCACTTTTAGCATCGCATTGATTTGACGCTCCATCTGTCGCATGCGCAACTCACTATAAGCTTGGCGTAATTCAGCAAGCGCTGCGATACCTGCACCGAGTTCAAATTGCATGTTACGAAAGTTGCGTGAATTGGCAAACGCGATGATGTTTGGTAAGTGACCCAATTCAGGTTGGTAGTGTGCTTGGTTTAAGTTTGCATTGGTGAAATCGGCTCTATGTAAACGTGAGCCGTTTAGGTCAGCGCGTTCGAGATCGGCGTGACTTAAATTTGCGTGTGTTAAATTGGTTTTTATCAGTTTTGCGCCAGCTAATTTCGCGTGTGACATATCGGTACGGGTAAAGTTTGCGCTCTCAAGGTTTGCGCTCGATAAGTTTGTCCAGCGTAAAGCAGCGTAGTTTAAGTTTGCGAAGCTTAAATTGGCACGCTCTAAGTTTGCACCACTTAGTTTTGCGCGCATTAGTTGCGCGTGGTTGAGATCGGCGTGGGTTAATATCGCTTGTCTTAAGTCGCTTTTAACAAGATCGGCATCGGCTAAAACAGCTTGCGACATCTTTGCTTGGAAGAGGGTGGCATGCATCAAATTGGCCCAGCGGAGAAATGTTTTATGCATCATTGCGCCGGTCAGGTTTGCGTGAATGAGTTTTGTGCGATGCATGTCAGCACCGCTTAGATCAAAGCCTGCTAAATTCATACGGCTTAAGTCAAGACCGCTCAGATGAGTGCCGCAGAGGTTCAGAGGCTTCTTTATGCGCTTATCATTAATGAGCGATTGGAGTTTCGCACGCGTGAACGTGGTGCCCTTATAGGGACTGTCGCACTTGGCAAATGCCGCGCATCCAAGCGCGCAAAGTAACAGCCCAAGCAGGGCCAGTGATATCCTTTTCATAGCCTGACATGATACCGAGAGCCGTCATGCATGCCAAGTGTTTTCGAGTCTCACAATTTGACGAAGATGGAAGAGGTGTGTTATTATTGTCCTCTTTTAGCAAAAATATAGGAATCTGAAATGAAACCAACATATCTATTATTACTATCAGCTTTTGCAGTACTTGGACTTGCTCAAGCCGTCCAAGCAAACACTGCAAATGTCTCAACTGCTGTGACTTGCCCGGCTGCGAAAGATCTAAGCATTAAGTTTATTAACTTCGATAAAGATGGTAACAGTTATTATCGTGTTGCTAACTACAATCTATGGTTAAACCCTGGTGATGACATTTATCCTAACGTCATCTTCGAAGGTGGTTTCTACACGAAAGAAAACGTTGTCTATTTAGGTGGTAAAGACCATGTGACATTCGTTGGTCAAGAAGGTAATTCATGTTTCTACGAACTGAAGAATTTCACGAGTGACCAAGATCCTAAAAAAGTTATTTCTTTTGAAGTAAACAAACGCTCATCAAAATAAATCTGAATGTGAGCCTGTGCGGACGAAAATCACAGTTTTCTCATCGAGAAGTAACTTGTAGATGAGTAACCAATCAGGCTCAATATGTAACTCGCGGTGACCTTGCCAGTTTCCAGACAATGAGTGATCTCTTAATTTCTGCGGCAAATTATCTTCAGAAGCAATTTGCTTCATGCACATACGAATCTTAGCTAAGCATTTGCCTCTACGTTTAGCTCGCTTAAGGTCTTTCTTAAATTGGCTTGTATACTCAATTGCAAACATTTAATCCAAGTCATCGAATATGTCATCGACATTCTTTGCCTTGTGGGTTTTTCTAGCATCAGCCTCTTGCATAGCCTTGCGCGTTGTTTTGTTGGGGATGACCACATCGAAGGGTAATCCCTTGTGAAGACAGATTTGCTTATAAAGCAGCCGCACCGCTTCGGCAGACGTTAAACCAACTTCATGTAAGATCTGCTCTGCCTGAGCTTTTAACTCGGGCTCGATACGGGCGTTAACAGTAGCTTTCTTGTGCATATCGTTCACCTCGACTATATGTATAGCAGGCGTTATACATTTAGTCAAGTCAGCTAATAGCGAAAGGCTAGCATCAACCTAAGATAGGACTGTAAAATCGGGGCATTCTCGGTTAGACTGCTTGTTTTTAACGCTACGTTGTTTTAATTGCTATGTCGACAAAAGCCAGATTTTGCCCCAGTCCAACGGGCCACATGCACCTCGGAAATGCACGCACGGCACTGTTTAATGCCTTAGCAGCTGTACATGATAAGGGCACATGGGTATTGCGTATCGAAGATACCGATGAAGCGCGTTCTAGTGTTGAGTTTGCCGATGACTTGATGGCAGATCTTCACACCTTAAGCCTTTTTTGGCAGGAAGGACCGGGTCCGGAAGGCGAACATGGCCCTTACTGGCAGTCCAAGCGTAAATCGATTTACGATACTTACTACGTGCAACTCGAAGAGCAAGATTTGGCGTATCCTTGTTTTTGTAGCGAAATGCAGCTTGAAATGACGCGCAAGATGCAACGTCGAGCAGGACAACCGCCGAGGTACCCTGGTACGTGTCGCAATCTGACGGGTTCTGAGATCGAAGAAAAGCTCGCAAGTGGTGCAACGCCTACATTGCGATTTAAAGTTCCCGCTGGTGAAGTCGTCGAATACGATGACCTCGTACGTGGGCGTCAGCGATTCCAGACAGATGATATTGGTGACTTCATTATTCGCCGTGCCGATAGAACGGCTTCGTTTATGTTTTGTAATGCGGTTGATGATGCGTTGATGGGGGTTACGCTTGCGTTGCGCGGTGAAGATCACTTAACGAATACGCCGCGTCAATTAATGATTCTACGCGCGCTGGCTTTAACGCCACCTGCTTATGGCCACATTAGTTTAATATTAGGCAGCGATGGTGCGCCTCTCTCTAAGCGAAATGGTTCACGCAGTATTCGTGATTTGATAACAGAAGGCTATTTTCCGCTTGCGCTTGTTAACTACCTCGCTAGGCTTGGCCACGTCTATGCGAATGATACCTTGCAGACGTTTGAAGAACTCGCTGCGGGGTTCGATCACGCTAAGCTTGTTAAGAGTGCTGCACGCTATGATGAACAGCAATTATTATTTTGGCAAAAACAAGCGATGCAAGAAATTAGTGTCGATGCATTGTGGTCGCTCATGCCAGACATTGTGAAACATACCGTACCGCAAGATAATCACCACGACTTCACAGCGCTTATCAAACCCAATATCACCTTTGTGACGGATGCTGCAACATGGGCTCATGCATTATTCGCCGATACGTTGGACTTCGATGATGAGGCACGTGGTGTCATAAAGACAGCAGGCAAGGTCTTTTATGAGTGTGCGCTCGAAACCGTTCAGAGTCAGGGTGCAGACTTTAAAATGATGGCCGATGCCATCAAATCAACGTGCGGTGTCAAAGGTAAACAACTTTTTCAGCCACTCAGAATCGCTTTAACGGGTTTATTACATGGTCCTGAGATGGGGCCACTCGTAAAACTCATGGGAAGTAAGCGAGTCATCAATCGTATTAATCAAGCACTCGATCATTGTTAGGTGTCACATGAAAATTTATAACTCTATGACGCGTCAGAAAGAGACGTTTAAGCCGCTTAAAGCTGGTGAAGTAAGTATGTATGTCTGCGGTATGACGGTATACGACTACTGTCATTTGGGCCACGCACGTATGCTTGTCGCGTTTGATGTTATTGTGCGTTACATGCGCGCGCGTGGGTTGAAGGTCAACTACGTACGTAACATCACCGATATCGATGATAAAATTATTAAGCGCGCCCATGAGATCGGTGAAGATCCACAAGCGCTTGCCAATCGTTTTATTGATGAGATGCATGCTGATCTCAATGCGCTCGGTGTGTTACCACCCAATGACGAGCCGCGTGCAACAGAAACGATTGATTATATGATTAACATGATTCAAACGTTGATAGACAAAGACTACGCCTATGTTGCTGACAGTGGCGATGTATGTTTTGCGATAGAGCATTTTGAAGATTATGGGAAATTGTCACGTAAAGATATTGAAGGCCAAGAGCAGGGCGCGCGCGTTGCAGTCTCTGATTCTAAACGCCACCCGCTAGACTTCGTGTTATGGAAACCTGCTAAGCCTGGTGAACCTGCATGGTCATCGCCATGGGGTGATGGAAGGCCAGGTTGGCATATCGAGTGTTCGGCGATGTCGAGTCACTATTTAGGTGACCACTTCGATATTCACGGTGGCGGTGCTGATTTAATTTTTCCACACCATGAGAATGAAATCGCACAATCGTGTGCTGCGAGCGGTGAGAAGTTTGTAAATACGTGGATGCACGTGGGTTATTTGCAAGTTGATAAGGAGAAGATGTCGAAATCGCTCGGTAACTTTTTTACCGTACGCGATGTGCTTGCTGATTATCCTGCTGAAGCAGTGCGTTATTTCCTCTCATCGAGTCATTATCGTAGTCAATTAAACTATACGGCAGAAAGTCTAGAGGCTGCTGCTAACTCGTTGCAACGTCTCTATCTTGTCTTGCGCGATATCGAACCTGTAACGCCATCTGACGATTTTGCTGATGATCTCGTTGCGCGTTTTTATCACGCGATGGATGATGATTTCAATACGCCTGATGCGCTTGCCGTTATTTTCGAGTGCGCCCACCGCGCACAACAACAGCGCGAGCAAGGCGATATGGCAGCAGCGAGTCACTATGCGGGCTTACTCAAAAAACTTGGCAACATGTTAGGGCTTGTCGAATCCGATCCACAGGCCTACCTGCAAGGAGAGGTGAGCGGCATCACCAATCAAGAAATCGAGGACTTGATCACAGCGCGCGAAAAAGCGCGGGCAGATCGTGATTGGTCGCGCGCCGATGCAATTCGTGATCAATTACTTGCAGCAGGTGTTGCACTCGAAGACAGTAGTGGTGGTACGACCTGGCGTAGGGTTTAAGCGTTATTGCTCGTAACGTTGAGGTGAGCGCCGAACGTAATACCAAAACTTGTCCTAATATCACAACACGTTGGCCTATTAAAACAACCTGTGTAAATCTTGTAAAGTCTATACTTAGCCCGTGTTTAATGAGTAAGAGGTCTAAACATCATGGGACTTAGACGAAACGAAGATAGAAAAGAGACGTTAGAGAAAGTCATGCTAACTGCTGCTAAAGTCGTTGTAACAGCAATTGCTGTTGCATTTATTGCGGCATGTGTCTTTGGGGTTGTTGCGATCCCACTTGCTGCGGGTGTTGGTACTGGCTATTTGTGGGCAACCGCGTTGTCAGCGGCCTTAGTATACAAAATCGTGGGGGGGATATTTGTCGGCGCTGTTACGACCGCTGCGGTGTCTGCCTTTCTTGCTGCCATAATTGGTCCTTTTACTACTACACACTCAAGTGAAGACTATAGAGGGCATACGTTACCTGAGGAGCAAGCGGTACTTAAGCTACGCATAGATGCCGAGCGTGCTAGATTTTTAAAGCAAGATTCAGCAACGATGTCGCAAGGTTTTGAGGGATCGGTTAGTCAGTTGTTACCTGAGGCACAAGAGGTATCTAAACTACCAATCAATGCCGCGCATGCCAGGTTTTTTAGCAAAGATTTAGTCGTTTCGATTCAAGGTATCGAGGCACCGGTTAGTCAGCTGCAACTGCCCGTATAGTCATTAGGCTGCCGATAAGCGCGATAATAGCTGTTGCTAGAAACGGCGATAAATAGGGGGAGATCATCGCAGCAAAGGCGGATACAAGCCAGGCAACAGCGGCAATTGCCATGGTAACCCCCATGATCCAGCCTTGATGATCTTCGCCTACACTATTTGAGAAAATCGTTAAAAAGCATGCGTAGCACAGCGCAGTGGCGGCACCGATAGGGATGACAACTAGCCACTGGCCAGGTTCGGTATGGGTGATAGAGGCAACAGCTAAAAAGATTGCCATGGTGAAGTAAGATGCTAGCGCAAGTTGTTTGACGGTCATGAAGCGCAAAAAGATACGCAATAATATGCCTAAGCTTAGTGTAAAGATTAAGCCTAAATATGCCATGTAGTAACCAACAACAGTTGCCGTGTAATTGAATGTTTCAACGAGATAAAACGAAATATATTCAAAGAAACCACCCCAAGCTATTTCGCTTAGCAGAAACACAACAGCAAGACGTTTTACGATAGGGTGTTTGAAGGCATCTAGAAAGATAGTGATGCCGCGACTTAGTTTTATTGCTTTGCGTTCTTTTACAACGTGGGTTTCGTGGAAGAATAAGAAGAGTAGGGCCATGTTGGCAAGTGTTAACAGCGCTGCGATATAGAAAGGAAAGGTGTAACCAAGATCAGCAAGGCTGTGATCGGCGAAGAAGCCACCGACAAGTGGGCCTATCGCAAAGCCTACGCAAAATGCGATACTGATTAAGCCTAAGTTTTGCGCTTTATTTTCTTTCGTACTGATATCGGCGATAGCCGCTTGCGCAATCGAGCCACTCCCGGCGCTAAAGCCGTCGATGGCGCGGCCAAGAATAAGGAGCGTGACGCTTTTGATGTGAATGGCGAGCGCGCACATGACAAAGCTTACACTTGTTAAGCCAAGACAAAGCATCAACACTTTCTTACGACCTAGATTATCTGATAAGTCACCAAAAAAGGGCGCACCTAAAAGAAGAAATAAACTATAGCTACCGAGGATTAAGCCAAACAGTAGTTGGCGCATGAACATAGTTGTATCGGGTGCCAAAATACCTTGGGTCGAGCTCATTACAAGCGGGCTTAGCACAGGGAAGATAATACCAAGGCCCATCGTGTCAATAATGATGACGAGAAAGAGTGGGGCGAAGACTGCGAGGTTTTGAACTTTATTTTTCATGCAGTTTTTCCGCCGCAAAAAGTGTATTACTGAGTAACATGGCAATCGTCATTGGCCCAACGCCACCTGGAACGGGTGTGATGAAGCTTGCACGCCGACGCGCGTCGTCAAACGCGACGTCGCCACAGAGTTCGCCGCTTGCAAGTCGATTAATACCAACATCGATAACGACAGCGCCTTCTTTTATCCAGTCACCGGGAATAAGATTAGGTTTACCCACTGCTACAATGACACAATCAGCACGTTTCACGTGGTCTGCTAAATTTTTTGTATGACGATGGCAAAGCGTCACGGTGGCATCGCGCAAGAGACACTCAAGTGCCATCGGTCGACCAACGATAGTCGATGTGCCAACGATCGTTATATCGGCGCCTTGAAACGTAAAGTCGATGTGTTCTAAAAGTTTGATGATGCCATAAGGTGTGCATGGACGCAGCGATGGTCTGCGCGCTGCGAGTAAGCCTAGATTGTAGGGGTGAAAGCCATCGACATCTTTGTCTGGATGAATTGCTTCGAGTAGAGGCGCGCTGTCTAGATGAGCTGGTAGTGGCAGTTGCAACAAGATGCCATCGATCGCATCGTTATTGTTGAGAGTGTGGATTAGCTCATGTAGCGCTTCCTGGCTCGTATCAGCAGGCAATTCGTGTTTCTCGGAATATATCCCGGCATCACGGCACGCTTTAGCTTTATGCTTCACGTAGATGTGCGATGCGGGATCGTCACCAACAATGATAACCGCTAACCCGGGTGCAGATCGTCCACTATCACGCCATTGTTGCAGCGTATTGGCAATATCACTACGAATCGAAAGCGCAAGCGCCTTACCGTCTATAATTTGAGCTGTCATTTTGAAGAAAGGACTTAAGTTTAAAGGCGAATATTATACCTCAAACCACGCGGATGTTCTATCGATTGCAAGGCTTCATTACTGTATAAGATTCCCCCTCACCCCTAGCCCCACTCCCCCCAAGCAAGCTTGGGGGAGTGGGGGATAAGAAAGACAAACAAACCACGAAAGTGAGCCAGGGTGTGGAGGTCGGCGTATTAGCAGTACGCTCGAAAACAAACAACCAAGCAAATAGCGAAAACGACTTGCACATCCCCGAGCAGGTAGGTAAAATCACCGTTCTAAATTGTCCGGCGTACGGTATTTAGTTTCTTTCTGAACCGAATAGTCAGGATATCGGGGTATAGCGCAGCCTGGTAGCGCGCCTGCTTTGGGAGCAGGATGTCGGGAGTTCGAATCTCTCTACCCCGACCATGCGCCCGTAGCTCATTTGGATAGAGCATCGGCCTTCTAAGCCGAGGGTAGCAGGTTCGAATCCTGCCGGGCGTGCCAGATATGATGGTGGACGTAGCTCAGTTGGTAGAGCCCCGGGTTGTGATCCCGGTTGTCGTGGGTTCGAGTCCCATCGTTCACCCCAAATTCTAAATGTCAGATGGTCGGAGGGCCAAGTCTCTTACGGCTCACAGTCTTAAAGAATGATAATAACATGACGAAAATTATTTATTCACGACCCTTAGCTGAACCTCTGCCACCTGAACTTTCATCGTTGCATCCTGTTTTACAGCGCATATATGCTGCGCGTGGGATTAAATCTGTTGATGATCTTGATTATTCCTTACGAGGCTTACTGCCGGTCTCAAGCTTGTTACATATTGATAAAGCAGCTGAAATGTTAGCGCAAGGCATTAAGGACGATAAACGTCTACTCATCATGGGTGATTTCGATGCTGATGGCGCCACGAGTTCTAGCGTCATGGTGAAAGCATTACAGATGATGGGGGCAAAACACGTACACTTCATTGTCCCAAATCGTTTTACTTATGGTTACGGCTTGACCCCTAAATTAGTCGATGCTGCAAAGTCGTGGCAGCCAGATATTATCATCACCGTTGATAACGGTATCGCGAGTCATGAGGGTGTTGATTACGCCCATTCGCTAGGTATCAAAGTGATTATCACCGATCACCATCTTCCTGCTAATACGTTGCCAAATGCTGATGCTATCGTGAACCCGAATCAGCCGGGGTGTGAATTTGCGAGTAAGAATTTAGCCGGTGTGGGGGTCGCGTTTTATGTGATGGCAGCACTGCATCAGGCGCTCTTGAAGATGGGGTGGTATGAAGCGCAAGGTATGGCGGTACCCGTTATCGCAAATCTTTTAGACTTAGTCGCGTTAGGCACGGTTGCTGATGTCGTACCACTTGATAAAAACAATCGTATCTTAGTCGAACAAGGTCTTAAGCGAATACGTGCAGGCTCATTGCGTCCTGGGATTGAGATGCTGCTTAGGCTTGCAAAACGTGACCCCGCACACTGTGTTGCGAGTGATTTAGCCTTTGGTGTTGCACCTCGGCTAAATGCCGCAGGGCGTATGGATGATATGACCGTTGGGATTGCGTGTCTTTTAAGCGATGATAAGGAACGTGCGCGAGCGCTGGCGCTCGAATTAGACGAATTAAACCAAGCACGTCGTGATGTCGAACAGACGATGCGTAGTGAAGCGATGACTATTGTTAAGCAACTTGAGCTTACAAACGAGATGTTACCAACCGGCATTTGTCTCTACCAACCCGATTGGCATCAAGGTGTTATCGGGATTGTTGCAGGTCGAGTAAAAGACCACGTGCATAGACCGGTTGTTGTTTTTGCAAAAGCAGACGATGATAAACTCAAAGGTTCAGCGCGTTCTATTCCTGGTTTACACATACGCGATTGTCTCGATCGTATCGCAACAGACGAACCTGATTTGATTGATAAGTTTGGCGGCCACGCTATGGCTGCGGGACTTACGATTGATGAGGACAAGTATTCACGCTTTAGTAACGTATTTGCCGAGACAGTTTGTCAAATGATCGCAAGTGAGGATTTGCGTGGCGAAGTGCTGACCGATGGAAAACTTGTTGCAGCCGATATGACGATAACGCTTGCTGAGACGATCCGGCAAGCGGATCCATGGGGCCAATTATTTCCTGAGCCGTTATTTGAAGGACGTTTTGTTATCCATGATCAGAGAGTTGTTGGTACAAAACACTTAAAACTGACGCTAGGGTTTCCCGATTCGTCATTACGTGTTGCTGCTATTATGTTTAATGTCGACGTCGATGAATGGCCCAACTATCAATGCCAAGCTATTCACACCGCATATTATTTACGTGTGAATGAATACCAGGGTATTCGCAGTGTGCAATTAGAGCTTGTCGCCATCAAAGCAGTTGCGAGTGCGTCTAACGTTCATGAAATGCTGCATGCAGATTAGTGTGTATCGGTTTTAACATATACGAAAGCAACGTCTTTTCACCAGTGATAATATCTGCTTGTACTGTCATGCCAGGTTTAACTTGATGCGTTAATGGGTTATTCCCGACATATTGACGTGTTAATTTAATAATACCACGGTAATAGCTTTCCTTACCATTTTTACCTGGGAATGTTGAAGCAGAAATGTGAATGAGCTCTGCATTGATAGCACCATAGCGTGCGAAGTCATAGGTCATGACTTTTAATTTTACCGGATCGCCAACATGAATATGGCCGATGTCGGTCGGCGAGATTTGCACTTGTGCAACCATTTCGCCTTCCATGGGGATGAATTCCATGAGTTTGCCGCCAGGTGGAATGACACTCCCCACGTGTATATCTAAACCTTTAACCATGCCTTCAACAGGCGCGTAGATTACTAAACGTTTGTTACGGTCGTGTAAATTTTCGATAGACTTTTGTGTTTGCATGAGATCGTGACTTAGGTTAACGAGCTCTTTTTGTGCCTTTTCACGAAACTCTGCGTTGAGCTGAGTAAGTTTGAGCAAGTGATCATTGAGCACGCCTCGTACGTGATTTATTTCGCCTTGAACTTTAACAAGTTCGCTTTCTTGGCGTTTTATGTCGCGTTGTATGCGTAGATAATCACGCTTAGATACATATTTTTTCTCTATTAACTCTTTGTACATGCCTTTTTCTTGTTCTAGTAATTTTAGTTGCCCTTGTAAGCTTGCCTTTTGTTCCTCTAAGTTTTTGACACGTTCTCTATCATTTTTAATTTGCGTGATGATGGATTCTTTTTTTGACTCACTAATAATGACTTGGCTCATAAGTAGTGATTTGTCGTTTTCGATTAAGTGTAGAACTTTATTTTTAATATCTTTAGATAGATCGGCGCGAGCGAGTAATTTACCTTTGATATCTGTTAAGTTAAGGTTTTTAGATTCGAGATAGGCTTTAACGCGGCTTATGTCGATGAGAAGGGCTATTTCTTTCGCGCGTGCTTTTGCAAGCTCGGACTTCGCTTGGCTTGAGGCCATCGTAATAAGTTTTGTTCCTGCTTTAACATGTTGTCCATCATGAACATGAATTTTACGTACCATACCGCCTTCTAAGTGTTCTATGGCATATTCCTTATCGCGAGGAATAATTTCACCTGTTGTGTGTGTGATTTCATCGATATCTGTCACTGCAGCCCAGATTAATAATAACAGCACAATAACGGTCATGATGACAATAGACGTTGTTACGAGTTGCGTGCCGTAACCTTCTTCAAGGATAGCAGCGTGAGGCAAGTAAAGGTTTTGCCTCGACTCTTTAATTTTACGTTGAAGTTGTAACTTATCCCATAAAACGGTGATTTTATTCATGGCGTTGTCCCCGTTTCTTCTCCAATTCTTCATAAGTGCCACAGAAGACAGCGCGTCCGTGGTGCATGTAGATGACTTTATCGGCTTTTCTAAGCAGCGAGGGTCTGTGCGTAACAACCATCACTGTTGTATGGCCTCTGAATGATTCAAGTGTGTCGAAAAATTGATTTGCCGCACTATTGCCAAGATGACATGTTGGCTCATCGAGTAAGATAATGCGTGTTTTCTTCACGTAGCAGCGAGCAAGACATAAGGCTTGGATGAATGCAAGCGATAAACCGTGTTTACTATTGTCGCGAATACGTGTATCAAAACCTTCCGGCATTTGCATGATCTCATCGTAGATGCCGGCTTTCTTAGTGGCATCGATAAGATCTTTGTCATTCGCAAGTGGGTTACTGAGTCTTAAATTTTGTGCGATGGTGCCATAAAATACATGGTGCTGTTGTGGTTCGTAGCCTATGTTTTGTCTTAAATCAGCGATATCGATTTGACGAATATCCTTGCCATCTACCGCAATATTACCCGCTTGTGGTGTGTAGAGTCTTAAAAGACATTTGAATAGACTCGTTTTACCAGAGCCGTCGTTACCGGTGATCATAACAATTTCACCAGGTTTGATATGAAACGATACGTTAAACAATGCAGGATCCATATCTTGGTGATAACGAATACTCACGCCACTAAACTTTATATCGCCGGTTAGGGTAAGACCAGATTTAATTTTTTCATGTTCTTCACGCTCAGGGCGAATGCTCATGAGTAAATTTATCTGACGTAAACATGAGCGTACTTGATCGAATTCTGTGAGGTTAGAGAAAATTGTTTTTACAGGTATGAGTATGCGCCACACGAGTATCATTGTTGCGATCATGGCACCAGGTGTGATGCTATTGTCAATAACGAGAAATACGCCTTGGCATATGATGATAAGTGCTGTGAACATCATAAATTGATGCGAAATGGTATTTAAGATTGAAGTCACAATGCTAGAGCGGAAGCTATACATAGCTGCATCGGCCGCGTAGTTTTTGAATCGATCACTCCATACTTTTTCAGCACCACAGAGTTTTATGGTACGCATATGATTGAGCGCCTCGATAAGAAAACTCTGACGCATAGAGTTTGTGCGTGCCGACTCTTCAATGGTTTTGTGTACCACAGGTTGTAAGATTACACTAAACACAGCAAATATTCCCATCATGACAAGCGGGATCAGTATCAGCCAGCCGGTTAAATAATACAGTGTGAAGATGAAAATAAAGATAAAGGGTACTTCGAAAATCATTGTCATGAGCGAGCTTGAAATGAATTCTCGAATCGAGTCAAAGTCTTTGACCCGCGCGATTTGTGCACTGACCATCGTGTTTTCGGTATATTGACTTGGTAAATGTATAATGCGAGAGAAAATTGCGTTACCGACTTTATTATCTAGGTGTGCGCCTAAGTAGGCGAGAATTTTCGAGCGCGCAGATTGTAGCAAGTAAATCCCTGCAAGTGTGATGCTGATACCGACTATCAATTCAAGTAGCAGGTCAATCGAGCCTGCACCTATGACTCGGTCATAGACGGCCATCACAAATAAAGGGGGTGCTATTTGTAGTAAGTTTAAAAGCAGGCTTACAAAGAGAATCTGTACGAGAAACACTTTGTTTTCTACCATGATATGTCGAAACCAGTGACGGTCGTAACTTTCTTCTTGGGTGTTTTTCGTGTAGATGTAGGCTCTACCCACCAAATCGGTTGATAGTAGTGTCATCCAGCGACCCGTTTTACCACAGTAGGTCTCGAAGCCATGCTCATGTCGACGCTTAATGACATACACATGATTATTTGCATCGATAAATAAACACGGAAATAAGCGATGATCGATACGATCTAAGTGTTCATCAAAGTGTGAATGTTTAAAGTTCATTTCATCGAGAATACGATTTAACTCGTGTAATTGCAGTGCTTCTGAGAAGTGCGGCAACATATCGATTAGCTGGCGCTTATTGTTATTCCAACCGAGGCTAAAGAGCAATGGCTCTAGGCAATTGAGTAGCTCGGAACAATACGAAAAATGCCCCTTAAAGTCGCTATCTGCAAAGTTTGCTTTGCGAGCTTTTTTAACCAACACGTCTAGCATCTTGCCGATTCTCCTTAAGCTTGCCTTGCTCGAGCGTGAAGACGCGATCGGCAATACGTGTGACGGATGGTCGTTTTGAAATAATAATCAATGTCGCTTTACGTTTTAGGCTAGATAACATGTGCTTTAATTGATTATCAGCAGGCATATCAAACGAACTATTTGCTTCATCAAATATGATGATTCGAGGTTTTTTGACAAGAGAGCGACTCATGGCGATGCGTTGCCTTAGGCTAGACGGTAAGTACTCGATGGCTCGTGTGCCAATCATCGTGGCATAACCCTGGGGCAAATGGTTGATGCTCGTTTCAATACCGAGTGCTCTACTTACATTGACAATATCTTCATGCGCGCAATCGGGATTAAAGAGATTTATATTCTCGAGAATGGTCCCGTGAAAAAGGTGACCGTGTTCAGGTAGGTAACCTATTTGTTGTCTGTAATGTTGTAAGTCATATTCATGTAGAGGAATATCATCGATAGCTAATTGGCCTGAGGTGGGTTGGTACAATCCCATGAGTAACGAGACCAAAGCATTTTTTGCTGTGTCGTTTTCGCCTGTAATGGCAATGGCTTCGCCGGGACTTATATCGAGACTTATTTGATCTATGATAGCAGGTCGGTTTGGTTTCGGTTGGTAGGTTACATTTTCTAACTCTATTTTACCGATAATTTTATGATGCTCGTGTTGTATGTTTTCTTGTTCAGGGGTAAGTTTTAATATTTCATTAAGTCTGTCTTGTGCGACCATGATGGTTTGCAGTTTTTTCCAAACAGCTAGTGCGCGTGTTAGTGGTAGTAGCGTGCGGTTCGACAGAAGGCTACATGCAGCAACTGCACCGATGGTGAGCGAGCCCGAGATAGCCATGATGCTACCAAACGTGACGACTAGGACGAGATTCGCTTGACTGAAAAAGGAGCTTAGCGCCTGAGACGTACTATTTTTTAATGAGAGATCATAATCACATTCAGACGCTGCGCGTAATAACCGCTCGTAACGCCGCTGCATCAGGGGCTCCATCGCGAGTGCTTTGATGGTATGAATACCTGCAAGCGTTTCAATAATGTAGTTTATGCGCCTGTCATCGGCTTTACGCATATCTTCGATGTTCTCGCGCATATGCATGCCTAGCACCCACGATATCAATGCAAATACAGCAAAAAGCCCAATGGGTACCAACACCATGCTGCCACCGATAGAGTATATAAAATAAAGAAAAAGCAAAACGAAAGGTAAATCCAACGCAGTGGTGAGCGCTTGGCCACCGTAGAAATTGCGTAGCCTATTGAGGGAGTTAAGTTTTTCTAAGTGTGAACCAGCACCTTCTTTTTCGAAGGTTTCGAGACTTGTGTTATTGAGCGCATGGAAGGCTTCACATGAGGTTAAATAGTCGAAACGGGCATCGATGCGCGAGGTTAATATGTCGCGCAACACCTGCATAATGCCTTCGAAGAGCATTGCTACAGCAGTTAATAGTACAATCATATTCAGTGTGGCATACGCTTGATTCGGGATGATTCGGTCGTAAATTTGTAATAAACTCAATGGGAAAGCAAGCGACAGCAAGTTAATGCATACCGAAGACAAGACGATGCCAGTAAGCACATCAGGACGGCTCAACCACTCCTTAAGAGGGGTCAAGATTTGTCTTGTGTAATGGTGTAGAGCATCCTTGCCCATATTTCATCCAATCTTTTTCGGTTCCTGCAACTTAGTCTATCGGCGATATCCTGTTGAAATTGAATAAAAAGACTTATTTTTGTACAATTTGTTAATCCTATGGAAATTTACAACAGAATTTGCTAACATCATCTTCCGTTTTACAAGAAAAGATTTTTAAGCGTAAGACGGAGTTTTTATGACCCATTTTGTATTTGTCACCGGTGGTGTAGTTTCCTCCTTAGGGAAAGGTATCGCTTCCGCCTCTCTTGCCGCAGTGCTCGAAGCTCGTGGCTTAAGAGTGACCCTAATCAAACTTGATCCGTACATAAATGTCGATCCTGGTACGATGAGCCCGTTTCAGCATGGTGAAGTATTTGTCACCCAAGACGGCGCTGAGACCGATCTCGATCTCGGGCACTATGAACGATTTATAAACACTGCGATGTCTCGCAAGAATAACTTCACCTCTGGGCGTATCTACGCCAATGTGCTCGAAAAAGAGCGGCGAGGTGATTATCTCGGCGGCACGGTGCAAGTGATTCCACACATCACAGATGAAATCATTCGCTGCATCAAAGAAGGTGGTGAAGGTTTCGATGTTACCTTGGTTGAAATTGGCGGTACGGTCGGCGATATTGAATCGTTGCCGTTCTTAGAAGCGATTCGTCAATTACGTATCGAGCTTGGGCCTGAGAAAGCCTTCTACATCCATCTAACGCTCGTGCCATACATCGCATGTGCCGGTGAGATTAAAACCAAGCCTACGCAACACTCGGTCAAAGAGTTACGCTCGATTGGTATTCAACCGGATATGCTCATCTGCCGCTCTGAAAAAGTGTTACCACACACAGAGCGTAAAAAAATTGCGTTGTTTACTAATGTCGCGCTCGATGGGGTTATTTCCTTACCCGATCTTGCGAGCATTTATGCGATTCCACTCCACCTGCATGCGCAGCAAGTCGATCAGTACGTCATCGACCGTTTTGGACTTACGACGCAGGCCGCTGACTTATCATCGTGGCAAACTTACGTCGAAGACGAGCGCTCACCGCGCGCGAAGACGGTTAAGATCGCTATGGTCGGAAAGTATGTCGAATTTCCTGACGCTTATAAATCACTCAACGAAGCACTCAATATAGCAGGTGTTAAACAGCAGGTTAATGTTGAGATCGAATATATCGATGCCGAGATGTTTGCGCTTAACCCTGATTTACTAAAACAAGTCGACGCTATTTTAGTGCCTGGTGGTTTTGGTGAGCGTGGGGTTGAAGGAATGATCGAGGCGAGTCGTTATGCACGTGAAAATGGCATTCCCTATCTCGGCATATGTTTAGGTTTACAAGTTGCCGTGATTGATTTTGCACGCCACATAAAAGGCTGGACCGATGCAAACTCAACAGAGTTTAATGCTGAGACGAAACATCCTGTGATTGCGCTTATTACTGAGTGGATGGATCAATCAGGACAAGTCGTGCAGCGCGATGAGGCTTCTTATTTAGGTGGGACAATGCGACTTGGTGCACAAGACTGTCATCTTAAGTCGGGTTCGAAGGGGCGCGAAATTTACGGTTGTGAAGTTATTTCTGAGCGTCACCGTCACCGTTATGAAGTTAACAATCAATTATTACCAGCGCTTGTTGAAGCGGGTTTGCAGGTTTGTGGTACGTCACAAGATAATATGTTAGTTGAAATGATAGAGTTGCCGGACCATCCTTGGTTTGTTGCCTGTCAATTTCACCCTGAATTTACGGCAACACCACGTGCAGGCCACCCACTATTTAGCCATTTCGTCGCAGCAGCGGCAAGGCACCAGCCAAGAACAGCGCACAGTGAAGTTACTCAGTGCGTTAATGTAGAGTAGACGAGTATTACCATGATCGATGTGAAAAAGATTTTATTCGCAAGACAAAAGCCATTTTTTTTGCTCGCAGGACCCTGTGTTGTTGAGAGTGAGGCCTTAGTACTTGAGACGGCGGGTACCTTGAAGATGATAACCGACGAACTCAACATTCCTTTTGTGTTCAAGGCATCGTTTGATAAGGCAAATCGTTCGTCGCATGAAAGTTTTCGTGGGCCTGGGGTTGAGGTAGGATTACGTGCGCTTGCTGCTGTGCGTGAACAAATCGATGTGCCCGTTGTGACCGATGTCCACGATGACTCGCCCCTAGATGAAGTAGCCGATGTTGTTGATGTGTTGCAAACCCCCGCGTTTCTCTGCCGGCAAACTAACTTTATTCAAGCCGTCGCGAGCTTAGGTAAACCCGTTAATATCAAG
>Ga0180433_10001395_pt1 | contig 40375 bp, 48 predicted proteins | sample SS_ome_8_FD_132980 | JGI IMG/M metagenome (GOLD analysis project Ga0180433, IMG submission 132980) | Hypersaline lake sediment archaeal communities from the Salton Sea, California, USA - SS_1_D_1 metaG | ecosystem: Environmental > Aquatic > Non-marine Saline and Alkaline > Hypersaline >... | reverse complement strand
GCTAATGACTTACCTCGACTGTTCTCGATATTGTCATTGATTTTGTTATAAAGCTCTTGAAAAGCGTCTCGGTACTCTTGCATGAGTTCCTTAGTAGCTTCATCTACTGGCACATAATCGAATTTTGGCATAGTGATATTTATTATTTATTAGCCCCAGCCCCCGTCACAAGGACAGGGGCAAAGTGACACCACCGAACAGTGTCTTACCCCTTCTTACGAAGGGAGTGGGACTGACAATGAACACTGGATTAATTATATCATAGGACCATCTCACCCTAGCCATGCCGAGGACATTCGTTCCGGATCTCGGAAAAGCTAGGGGAGAGACAGTAGCCTGTGATATATTTTAGCTAAGGTTAGCTAATTTTTCTACTTAATGTTCAAGAACGGGATGTTCCCACCAGTATAACTTGGGAGTACACCGTTCCATTTCTTCACAGCTTCAAGTTCTACGAGGTCAGCGTTCTGTGAAAGGGCCTGCGCGGTGATGCGGATAGCCTCCGCCTCAGCTTCAGCCTGTGCGATACGCTGCTTCGCTTCGATTTCGATACGCTGTAAGTCCCGTTCTGCTTGGAGTGCTCGCTGTTCCGCGACCTGCTTTGCTTCAATCGCATCATCGAAGGCCTGTGAGAATGTAAAGTTCACGATAGAGAACGACTGAACATTGATTCCTTCAGGCTGTAGACGCTCATGAAGATCTTGCTTAATAGCATCACGCACTTCCGAACGTTTCGTGATCAGCTCCTCTGCTGAGAACTGAGCTGTACCAGCCTTTACTGCTTCCTGAATAGCGGGAGAGATGAGGCGTGAAACATAGTCACGACGATACTCTTGGTACAAGAGGTTCACCGAGTCTGGGTTAACGGAATAGTTTAGGGCAATCGTCGTGTCGACTGACTGAAGGTCTCGACTCGCTGCATCTGCGGCAACCTCTGCCTTTTGTGTCGTCACATCGACATGAATGACGCGTTCAATGAATGGAGTCTTTAGGTGGAATCCTTCATCAAGTATACGATCCTGAACATTACCGAGTCTTGTAATAACTCCACGCTCACCAGCGTTCACAATCGTGAATGATGAGAAGAAACCAATCAGTGTGAACAGGAGCAGAAAGCCTGCGATGGCAAGCCCGATAATTTTTAGTGGGGATGCTGTGTTTTGTGTGTACATACGAGGTTATTAATGATTCTTAGAATTTACCTGTGATCAGTCCGTAAATAAGAAGGCCACAGTAAGTAATAATAGACGCGGTCATGAGTACCATTAGGATGTCGAGTCCACGGAGGCGCTTCTGGAACTTGTTGATATTTTCTGACTCTTCTTCAATCCGCTTTTTGAGATCTTTAGTTAGCTTGCTTGTCGCAATTTTCACGAGCCTCATAATGGCGTGATGATGACGATGTTCCTGTACTCCGAGAGCCTTCACCTCTTCAAGTAACTCTTCCTGCTGTTTCTTAGTAAGCTCTCCCTTTTCGAGATGAGTGAAGCTTGCCTCTATCTGGGCTTCGTTAAAGTCTTCGCCTCCGTATTCAATTTCAATCTCAACTTTACTCTTCATGCCCTGTTCTTTTGTGATGAACTTTTCGTGGTCTTTGTCTGCCTTTTCGAACGCGTTCGTGATGTCATCCATCTGAGCGATGATCTCCTTCCCTGGAACCTCTCCTTCAGGAATCCCGTTGAGGATGACGTCGAGCTGATCCATGAGCTCCTGTTGGTGAGCTGCTGTCTCCTTAATGTTCGCAATGATAGAGTTAAATGTTTTTGTCTTCATAAATGAATGTTATATTTTTTTTAATACGGCAACTACCGGTTTATGAAATGGGTTGAATTCAATCTGAGTTAGTTCCCATTTATTATCCCGCATGAATTCATTAAGTTGATCCATGTCGATATAACCGAGAGATGTGACCTTGCTGAAGAGCATGATCTCACCTTTACTTACTTTTTTTTCTTTGTTGTTTTCTGTCATAGTGTTTTTGTTTACGACTTTTTTCCTCAGTCTTTTCTTTAAACATTTGTTTATATTTCCTGAGGCGTTTACGTTTTAACTTCGCGACCTCAAGCCACTTGTCGTCGCATAGGGTACGCCCGCTTGCCACTTCCCTTTCTTCGAGAACCATATCATAGAGGATCTCGATCTCTTCGTCGGACAGTGGATGAACAGTGGGTAACTGTTGTGGAAGGATCTTTGGCATAAACCACAGATCTGTTTCGTCTATCCTTTGTTCATCGGGATGTTCCGCGAGAATACTTGCTTCATACATCTCATCCAGATACTCCATCGTTCCTAGAGTTAAGTAGTATGTGGGGTTTTCCTTGAGTGCAACAGGTACATTGCCATCCATATCTTTATTATCCCTAAGTGCTAATATCCAGGCGTTTTGCTCGATAAGAAATCTAGGTCTAAGAACCATCCGATTACGATAGGTTCCGGGTGGTGAGGCTTCGAAACGTTCTATGCGAGGGAATAATTCTTTTGTAGCTTTCTGTACTCGCGACAACAGGTCGTCTAGTACCTCTTCGAGAAGTTCATCTCTCAGCTTCTTGATGTCCTCATCATAACCCGTGATCTGGTCTCCGATGATCTCTTTATCCGGATCCCCTCTCTCTTTATTAAGCTGAGGGTTTTTAAGTAAGCGTTCTTTATCAAGTATTTTACGCTCTTCTTCTGGATATTTGGACTCATGAGCTTCAAGACGGCGTTCTGATTTATCTTTTTCATTGCCATGTTTTTTAGCCATACTGTGTCATAAGGTATAGAAGAGTAATAAAGATGATCGTAGCCGACTGGAGCACTGTTGTGGTTCGCAAGCGTCTAACTTGTTTAACAAGTGCTTTGTTTTTAAGTTCAGTTTCTCTTTTATGGAATTTCAGGTTGCCGATTTTATCTCCTAGCTTACCCGTCTTTTTCCGGCAGACTTCGAGTTGGACTTTATAAACTTTGTTTGCCATAGTTTCTTCTACCGCGCTTATAGTGGCTTGGAGAATGTCTTTACTTAATCTTCCCCCTTTGTCACGTACTTCCTCTAAATGAGGAAGTAATTCTTCTGGGGTTAGGTTGCGCTGTTCTGAACGCGTAAGTTTCTTTTTATTTGTGGTCTTCATATTAGGTCAAGTACGTAAAGTGTAATAAGAAGTGGTCAGCTCACACAAAGCGATATTAGGCTAAGCAGAAAAATAACTGCGAGGTTCTTATTGCTCATAAATTAGTTATTAAAGACTTCATCAAGTAAGGCAATGACTTTTAGAGGTTGAGCTGGGAGAGGTTTCTTAAGGATCCAGCCCGCTTTTGTGAGCCTGCGTGCCATTTCTTTCTCTGAAATGATTTCTCGTTTCTGTGGAAGAGTCATCCAGGCTTCGATTATGTCCCCGATAGTTATGGATATATCTTCGGGGAGGTCGACAGCCTTACGAATCTTCGCTTGAATTTCTTCGAGCATACATTTAATTATTTAAGTAATTAATAGCGTTAAGTATAGGAAGGGCCTTGAATATAAAATACCAAATTGCTCCATATGCTGACAGGGTCGCCGCTGTTATGAACGCGGCTAGAGCTGTTCTCACAAGCTGTCCTGCTTGCTTCTGGTCCGTGAGGTGCATAATGAAATCCAGTACGGCAAAGAGGCCGGAGAGGATTACGAAGAGGATGTGAGTATTGAGTAGAAACATGAACATATTTATTTCATTCTTACGATTAAATTCTTATCTGCCATGGTGAACTCGTGGATGTCATCGAAGGCGATTGTGATCTTTTCCATATCAATCAATAAATTTATCAAGTATGGAGTCAGTGTTTCGGTCGTACAATTCGTCGGCTTTTTTGTATTTTTCTTGCCGGCGGATATGTTCAGCGAGTGCGCGAGCGAGGACTACATAGGTAGATGGCCCTTGATAGTCAAGGACTCTCGCTACTTCTTTTTGCTTAACTTCACCTAACGCCCAGGCGAGTGCAAGCTCAATGTGCTCATTTTCAATAGCCACTTTTACATTATTCTTTCTTTGTTTTTGCTCTTTTTTAGCTTTTTCTAATAGTGATGACATATTAATCTTCTAAAGTATATTTTTTAATGTGTGTGTCGGCGATGGACCGGAATATGCGCTCCACTTCTTTATAGGTGAGCGGATCGGGCTTTACGAATTGTAGATTCCATGCAACGGCGCATGGAAGAGCGACTGTTTCCCATTCAGAGGGTGGAAGTGAACCAATGAGGAGGCCGAGAAGCCGTGTTGTGTTCTCGTTTCTGTTTCCTGCGGTGGTTTCTTTCATGATTTTGTCCCAGTCGACTGTTCTGTTGGCCTCGTCAGAGCTTCTGAGAGCTCGTAGGAGATGTTTTGAGAGTGTTGCGAGGTTCTTGTCATGTAAGAGTGTAGAAAGCTCAGGAAAGGCAGGATGGTGCGTGTACAGCCGGCCATTTGGGTGGGTAGAGGGTGGTGCGAGAACATATCCCCCGTCTGATTTCACGTCAATCATGCCAAGTGCGCCCGGAACAAGCTGGCTCGCTGGGATTTGAAGCTGAGTCTTCATATCAATGTATTTCGTGTAGATGTGAAGTCCACCGGAGCCAGTTAGCACGACGGCAAAGCGTTCGCGTGAGACATTATCCGTTCCGCAGATAGCGTTCACGATTTTCGTGAGGTTCTCATCCAATTCGCCTTCCGGTATTCCTTTAATATCTATATCGATGACTGTGATTCCAGAAATGCGTCCCGTGACAATACCAATGTTATCGTCCGGATGATCTGTGAAATGCTTTTCAATCGTTTTAGCGTCAGCTCTTGTCGTCTGAAAGGTTTTCCAAGAGGGGACTGCGGGACGCTTGTCTTTCTCTCTAATGGGTATGACGGAGAGACCAGTTTTGTGGTAGAGGAGAGCCTGCTCCAGAGTGTCGTTCATATGGTTATTATATGTGTTATCTTTTATACAAATATAATAACATTTGTTGTAAAGGTTGTAAAGGTTGTACATGTTGTACGGAACTGAGATTGTGGATAAAGTTGTCAGTTCCGTCCCAGTTCCATGTCAGTTCCATAGGTTTTAGGCTGTAGGTACAGCTTAAAGTTGAGTTATGGAACTGGGGAACTGAGAAAACACTATATTGGTGGAGAAAAAAAATAATAGAGAAAAAGCGTAAAAAAAATATTTATATTAATAATACCCCTTTTCTCAGTTCCCCAGTTCCATAAATGCGTTTTTTAGCTAAGGTTGGCTAAGAATCTTATGGAACTGAGATGGAACTGGGACGGAACTGAGATTGGTTTTTGAGGTGCTTTTGGTAAGAATTGGCTAAGGCTGGCTTAAAATGTGGTATCTTCAAAAAAGATGTCAGTTCCGTACAACATGTACGACTATAAGAGGGGGTGCTTTTGGTGGTATATTTTTGTGGTAATAGTTGGATCTTTTATATGTCTAATGGTTCATTTAAAGAGAAGGAATTGCAGGGAAGGTTCTCGCGGTTTATGAAAACTCCCGAGGGGATTAGTATGATGAGAAACACTGGCGTGGTGAGTGGCATGTTTGAATTAAAAAGTTCTCGAGGTGGTGAGTCTGTCCCGTTTAGCGAGGTAAAAGATCAGCAGTGGGTAGAAGGCTTGCGGGCTTGTGGTGCGCGTGAAGAGTTAAAGTTAATCCGGAAAGCTGTACGCCCCACGGGGCATAAGATTAGTGATATGTCGGTGGACACAAAGCCGTGCGACTATGTTTGGTTTGATAACGCTGGTGCGTATCTGGTGTTTGGCTTTAAAAATTATGCGGGTGATAGTAAATGGGTGGTCTATGTGGTGGATATTGAGGTAGCATTTCAAGAGCGGTTCACGAAAAGTGGAGAAAAGAAAAGACGCGGGAGTTTTTCCCGTGCCTTTTGTGAAGAGAACGCCCGTTGTGTTATTCAGCTTTAACAGAGCTCGTCGCTACGCGTCCCGCCCTGCGTCCTGTAGCTACGCCACAGGACGAGGAGGCAGAGCTTCTGAAAACTCCACGCCGAATGAACGGAACGCTTGTTTTATAGAAGGGGTGAGCGTCTTGCGTCCTGCTATAGTATAGAAGGACTTCGCGAGTTCAGGGTCTTTAATGTACTCGAGGTGATTCCCGTAAACATTAGCTGTGTAAAATTCGATAGTCATAAAATTTTCTAGGTGATAAGTTAGTTATTCTTTTTCCCGTAAAGGAATTCACGCAAACAGTTGGATAGACTGATGCTATCCTCGTCCGAGTACCACTCGACGCCTACAAAGGGACAAGCGGGACACGGCCAAAAGTGAGTTGAATTTGTTTCTTTATGTGGTATATCTTCACCACATAGGGGGCAAGTTATTTTTTCGTGTAGCATATTAGTTGTGATAGTCAATAATAGTTATAGCTTTTCCGATATGGTCTTTAAGGTGGGTAGTGTTTTTGCCTTCTTCTGGCATATACCCCTCTTCAATAAATGTAAGTTCTCTAAACCTTTCTCTTATCTTTTTATATAGCTCCTCGGTCAATATAATGCTGTCATCAGGATAGCCCTCGTTTTCGTAAGTATCTCTATTTGGTTGCTCTTCGCCTGTTAATAGCTCCGTAAATAGTCCGCTCCACCTTCCGCCAATTACAAACCAATCAGCTATTGCGTTGTTATAAGTGTTTTGGCTTGCAAATCCACCGTCAACAAGGTCGTTATAAGCGTATGAATTGTAGCCTTTGGGGTTGAATTCTTCCCCGTCTTCGATTACTCCCTCGTGAATATATAGTCCTAGATAGTGCATATTAGTTTACTTTAATTATTTCTGCATTGACATGGTCAAACCTGTCTTTTAGCTCCTCGGCTTGTGCTTTACAAAACCTCTTAGCTCGCTCTATGTTCTCGGTTGTATTAGCTCCACCTCTATATAGTCCGTAAATGTATACAGTTAAAGCCTTGCCAAGCTTAATGATATAGTTTTCACTTCTATTCTCTTCAAAGGCGTTGATTAAAGCACGCCTGAACATCTCACCAGCCTCACGGTTAAAGGTTGCAACCATGCCATAATTGTCAATCATCGGTTTAACTTCTTTTGACCTGTAATTGTTTTCTTCATAGATTTCTTTTAGTCTTTCAAGACTTGCCTTTCGGTATAGGTGCAAGTGCCATATATCAGAACCAATGGCTTTGGCTTTTTGCTCCAACTCCCTTACGGCGGACATGATAATACTCGCCTTTTTTGTATTGTGCATTTGTATACCTCGCCCTGATAGTTCAGACAAAAGGGCGTAAAAGTCATCATGCTCTTTCGAGTAGCTAAATGTTTTAGGCACTACATTGGAGCAAGCACCATTAACTTTGTATGATGTAAAGTCTTTGTTAAATTTTATGTTTTTTGCGATAGTGTAGCTCATATTATTTATTTAGTAGTTGAATTGCTTGATTTAGTCCGTACAGATAACCCTGCTCCCACGCTGTATTTTCGCCGTATGTCTCGTTGTTGAATTCGCCATACCCTTCAAGGCTTCCGTATCTATTTTTGTAGTATACGGCGTATTCCTTGTCTGCTTGCCTGTATTCTTTTTTCAGGGCGTTCAGGCTGTTGTTATTTAGCTCCTTGATTATCCTGATAATGTCATCAGTAGTTGATGAACCTAAGGCTTGCGTTCTTGCTAACTGTTCAATCTTAATGATTGCCTGTGATAGTTTTGTCATATTTATTTTTTGTCAGTACGACCTTCTCCTAGTTTAGTATTTCATTTAATTCTTCCTGCATGTAGTTTTGTAATAGCAAGGTTGCTAAAATCTCGCTGTTCAAATCCGCTGGTTGATAACCAAGTTCTTGTGCAAGTTCTAAGCTATTCTGAAGGCTGTAATCGTTTTCAGAAAGAAATTCAATAGCCCTGTTGTAATATATAATCTCTTCATGATAGATAGCTTCCTCAAACTTCTCCTTTAAGTTCTCGGTGTCTTCACCGTCCAAATCATTGATTATATATTCATAGTCAATCCCGCTAAGGTATTCGCTATTTTTGAATTTAGTTAGTAATTCTTTTTTGTTCATATTAGTTATTTTCATTTAATAGCCGTATAGCTTCACTTAGTCCGTACAGATAACCCTGCTCCCATGCTGAATTTTCATGGTCGGTATCATTATTAAATTCCCCGTACCCTTCAAGGCTTCCGTATCTGTCAAGGTAATATTCTTTATGCTCCTTATCTGCTTCGTTATATGTAGCCTCGAGTTTTTCTTTAACCTCTTGCCTCCATAGTTTTTTGATTTCCTGAAACTCTTGTTTCAGTTCCTTGTAAGTTTTTGTTTTCATATGTTTTTTATTATGTCTTACAGGGGCTAGCTTGCCCTGCTAGTTGCACTATAAGACATAGGGGGAAAGTTGTCAAGCTTTTTGTCTTATTGTGCTATAATTTAGCTAGTATGAGCGAAAAAAGAAAAACAAAGAAAGAAGAAGAAAGGATTAAAAAGCTGAAGTTGTCCACAGCCTCGGCGAAAAAGCTCCGCGCGGTTCAGACAGCCGCGCTTCTTGAACGCAGCATAGCGGAGGGTGAGCCACTTGAGGCGCGCACTCTTCAGGCGGTAGCCGGCAAGATTGACGCTGATGACCCCTATCTTGAGCTTGCCTTGAATGGCAGAAATTTAGGTAGTCGGCGGATTGCAGAGAAGTTAGACGAGGTACTCGAGGCACGGAAAGTAGTTAGCTTTAAAGGTGAGGCCAAACTTACAGACGCACCTGACTATGATATTCAGATGAAAGGCCTGAATTTATTGGCTGATATTCGCGGAGATAAGAAGCTAACAGTTAAACACCAACACGAACGCGAAAGAGACCCTGCAAAAATCATTGATGCCCTCGGGCTTGATGACGAATAGCAAAACTTGGCTAAGGTTAGCGGAGTGGGTGCGTCGCACAACATATATTGTACGACGCCTAACCCCCCACCGTAAAGCGAAAGCCACCCCACCAAAAGGCTAAGGTTAGCGAAATCTGCGGGCTATGGCGTGCGAAAAGCTGGACGCGAATAGCCATGACCACAGGGGGAGGGGGTAGGGGGGATGCCCACCCCCCGACGGCGGCGTGTACCCCTTCGACCTACCCCATAAACAACTAGCCAATTTTCAAAGGTAGACTCTTGTACAACATGTACAACCCTTTCACCAACCCACGAAAAAATGCTCAAAGTCTGTTATACTTAATCCATTGGCCACGCGCCACCTTGTTCCTTTAAACGCAAAGCGTACCTCGCTCTATGTCAAAATACGAAGACCAGTTCGCATTCCTCACACCAAAGCAAAAGAAGAGATTGAAGGAAAAGCTTCAATCCGGCGAGATTGATATGAATTCGGATGAGGTGAAGGATTTAATTAAGCTGAGGTATGAGAATGATCCAATTGGCTTCGCGAAGCAGTATTGCCCTGAGAGATTTAAGGACCCACGCACCGGCGAGCTATTTGAATCGCCAGCCTTCCATCAGGAGATGCTGGATATTATTGATGATGAGGAAGTGGAGGAGAAAAGATTTGCTCTCGCAGCGCCTCGTGGCCACGCGAAGTCTACGCTTTTGACGTTTATCTATACGATGCATGCAATGCTTTTTGAGAAGGCCAAGTTTATTGTGATTATTTCGGCAAGTGAAGATATTGCGAAAAGATTCGTACGAACCGTGAGAGACGAGTTCGAATACAATGAGGATATTAAATGGTTGTTTGGGGACTTGAAGACGGATAAGTGGAGCGAGACAGAGTTTACGATTACGAATAAAGCGACACTGATTGCGAAGGGACGAGGCGCGCAGCTCCGTGGATTACAGCAACATGGTAAGCGTCCTGATTTGGTTATCTGTGATGACCTTGAAGACGATGAGCTGGTCCTAAGTGAGCTTCGAAGGATGGATCTCGAGAACTGGTTCGTCTCAGCGCTCTTGCCAGCAGTGGACCCTATTGTTGGTAAAGTTGTTCTGGTAGGGACTGTGCTTCACATGGACTCGTTACTTAATAGGTTACTGAACCCTGAGCTCTATCCAGACTTTACGACACGGAAGTACCAAGCGATTCAGAAGGATGGGAGTACCCTTTGGCCGGAACGCTACCCACCTGAGAAGCTTGAGAAGGAAAAGCAGAACTACATGACTAAGGGGAAGCTGTCGAAGTTCTTCATGGAGTATCAGAACGATCCAGCTCCAGACGAGGCGGCGAAGTTCAGGCAGGAGTATTTCCAGTATTTCGAAGACTTACCACCGAGACAGGAGATTGCACTTGAGATGTTTGTTGACCTTGGTGGAGGAGGCGCGAGCAAGGAGAACGCCGACCCTACGGCCATGGTTGTTATTGGGCTCGATAATGAAAATACGTTTTACGTGCATGACTATGTGAACCGAAGATTTGGGACGGACACGAATGCGATGATTAACACGATGTTCGACTTAGCAAGGAAACATCAGCCTTCGAAGATCACGATTGAAAACACGATGGCCACGAACATGATCAAGTCAGCGCTCAAGATTGAGATGAAGAAGCGAGGGATGTATTTGAATATTGATTATGTGAATCCGACGAGAGGAAGCGGTGGTCAGAAGCGTGGGAATATGAGCGATGGAAAGTATATGAGGATCGCAGCACTCGAGGCGCCGTTCAAGTTCGGAGGTATCAAAATTCGCAAATGGATGACAGAATTGCAAGAACAGCTTATAATGTTTCCAAGAGGTCAGCATGACGACCTCATCGATGCCTTGTCGTATGGTTACATGCACATGACTCCTCGTCTAAAACCGCGAGACGAACGTCTAGCGCGAGACGAATCTTACGAAGCCCTTTACCCTGAAATTGGCCTATGAGCCCTATCGATCTTTCAAAAACTGAAACGGCTAAGATTGTTGAGCAATCTTACCAAGAATATAATCACGGTCTTAAGTATCGTGAGCAGCGTGAGCCGGCGTGGAATACCGTTGAGGATTTATATTTTGGTAAAAAGAAAAAGTCTCTCATTACAAGGAGCGTTATTCATGTCCCGAAGATGCAAGGGACGATAGATGTTTTCCTGTCGAAGATTGACAATGACTTCTTTGCGGAATTCAAGCCGCAGACAGAAGCGGATAGCATGAAGGCGAAGAAGCTGAATGTCTTTTTGATGAATACGATGGAGAATGAGGAGTGGAACTTTGTAGACCTAATGGGGAAGAAAGAAGGTGCGCTCTATGGAAGAGCTATCTTTAAAAAGTACGCAACTAGCGTAGGCGGATATACCGACTACTTTGAGCTTGTTGACGTACTTGATTTTGTTATTGACCCACTCGCTGGTGGACTAAGACCGTTTAAGTACGCAAGATACTGCGGGCAAGATAATATTATTCGCAGTATTTATGAGCTGAAGGATAAGGACCAGTACGACCAAGCTGCTGTAAAGAGGATGGCGAAGACGATGAACTCTGACAGAGATGTTGATAATCGGTACGAGTCGAAAGCTCTTCGTCGAAGCGCCTTGAATCTTACAGACGCAGTGTACATTGATCAGAAGTCAGTGCGACTTGTTGAATGGTATACGCACTACAAAGGTGAGAAGTGGCAGGTGCTTTTCTCTCCCGAGTTTAAGGAAGCGGTCCGTGTGAAGAAACTGAAAGATGTATTCGATCATAATGAATTCCCGTTCCGCTCATGGGCTCCGTTCCCACGAGCACACGAATTCTGGACACCTGGTCTTGGAGAACTCCTAGCTGAACCTAACAAGGTACAGAATATTATTCTTTCCCAGATGCTCGACAACAACGCCTACCGGAACTATGGAATGAAGGCGTATGATAAAAACCTAGTCATCAATCCAGCCGACCTTACACCGCGGCCTATGGGGAAGGTTCCTGTTAATGGAAATCCTCGGGAAGTAATCATGGATATTCAATTCCCAAGTCTTGATAATGCCCTTGGTGTTTACCAAACCGTTGATACTATTTGGGCTCGTGAGACAGGTGTGACGGATAACGCGAAAGGTATCCCTACCTCAAAGCGTATGAGTGCTCGTGAGTATGTAGGACTTCTTGATGAAGTAACCGATCGTTTCCTTACGACAAACAAGAGTTACAAATATGCGATGAAGGATATTTTGAAGATGTTCATTTCAAACGTAGAACAGTTCATGACAGAGAGCACTCAGGTGAAACTCCTTGGCTCAGAAGGCTACGAGCTTGTGAAGTTCAAAGGAGCTGAACTCAAGGACTGTAAGTTTGACATTGTTGTGAAAGCTGGAGTAGACGACGAGCAAGAGTTGCAGGTTATGCGTGATCAACTTATCGATTTCCGTGCAGCGAACCTTGAGAACCCTCGTGTCAACCAGAAGTTCCTCGATGAGAAGATCGCTAAACTTGTAGGCTTCAAAGACTCTGAGATTAAGCGGTTGCTGTCACCAGAACTTGAAGGCGATTGGGAAACTCTTGCTGAAGCAGCAAGTGAAAATGAACAGATGCTTGAAAAGGATGTTGATCCAAACAAGTCCGCAACGACAGCGCACATCCAAAAACACTTGGACTTCATCTCTCGAACAGATGCGCTCACGGATGAACAGCGTACACGTATCATGAAACACGTTGATGCCGAGATTCCGTACGCACAAGAGAACGCTGCAAGACAGGTTAAGGACCTCCTAGGCGGCGCTAATAAGATTGCTGCCAACATGAACCCGGCAGAAGCAGCTGGTGTTCCTAACCCCCAAGCAATTCGCCAAGGCTCGCCTCCCGCACCACCTAACCCGGTGATGGGGATGGGGCAAGCACCAACAGGACTTGCTGACCAACCAATCATTTAATGCCTATGCGTAGTGTTATAGATAAAATAAAAGCAATTAAGGAGCAGTTTTATAATGACGGCTCGCAAGAAATGCTCGACTCCTACATCGCGGACATTGAGGAAGATGCCAAGGTAGACGCGATCAGAAATCAAGAAGGGTTTCAAATCCTACTTAATAGACTGAAGGGAGCGTTTCATACTCGGATGTCAGAGGTTATTAAAGACGACCCAGAGCTCAAGTCGCTCTATAAGGTCCTGAGATCTATGGCAGGGACGGGTACAGAGAAGATAGTCGAAGAGATTATCGAGGAGCATATCGAAGACGTGCCAGAGTAATCCGGTGTGTCGTAAAACAAATGTGATATAATTAAATTAAGTGGTGGTATTAATACCCTTCCATGCAGGTCGCTGTCGTCGCGAGGTCGATAGCGCCTGGCCTGGAGGGGGATTATCCCCCTGCTTATACAGGCAGAGACAACCTGCGTAACTAAAGTGTAGTATGAGTGAAGAAAATAAAAATGGCGTAAACAACGGAGAAGGTACTCCGGGTGCAGGCCAAGCACCAGAACCAACCGATCGTAACTTGCCGGACGTTGACGGTCACGCTAAAGGAGCAGATGCTCCCGAGGGTGATGGAAATCGTCAGGGCGAAGGAGACGCCGTAAAGTCTCCCGGTAAGAGCGACGACGACAAAAGGATCGTTGACGCAGAACGACTCAATAAGTTAATTGCAGATAGTAACAAGCTCAAAGAACTTGAGGCTTCTACTAACCATACTTCAAGCGAATTAGATCGCATGAAGCAAGGACTCATGCAATTAGCCGGAGGAAGTGACGCGGCTCAAGAAGATGGCATTGCAAAGCTTTCAAAGCAGTACAATGTTCAAGAAGACTTCTTGCGCGATCTCATGTCCGCAGTTTCCCAGACCTTTGAAGAAAAAACGAAGGAGCAACTCAAGCCGTACCAGCAGCAACAAGCTCAGCTGGCACTTAAGCAAGAGTTCGAGAAACTCTACGAAGACCATCCAGAGGCACGTGAAATGTCTCAGGAGGAACGCGAGGAGTTTCAAAAACTGGCTTCAAAGCCAGAGTATGCGAAGATCCCTCTTACGAACATCTATCGCATCATGAACTTCGACAAGCGTCCTGCTACGGGATATAGCGCCGAAGGTGCAGCTCGTAGAGGCGGCCGTGGATTCGGATCAGGTGAGCCAGACCTATCAAAAATTGGTGATATGTCACCAAAGGAGTTTGAGGAATTCTCAAACAAAATGGCAAAGGGAGAACTGTAAAACTCTCTAACAAACTGTTCTTTAACAATTCGTTCTTTATATGGCTAACAATCTATCAGCCTTCAACCCGGAATATTGGTCGAAGCGAATGCAGGTCATTCGTTTCAAGATTCCAGTGTATATGAAGATCGCCAGCATGGAAGAGCGCTCTCTTCTAAAAGATGGTGATACCGTACACCGACCATACCGTTCTCGTCTCGTAACTCAGAACTACTCTCGTGGAACTGATGTATCGATTCAGGACGTAAGTGCTACCGACGAGACTCTCGTTGTAAACACTGCAAAGATCGTTCCATTCTACGTGGATGATCTTGATCAGATTCAGAACAAGTGGGACACTGCGAATCGGTTCGCAGATGACGCTGGTACTGAACTTGAACTTACTATTGATGCCGATGTACTCGGTGAAGTAGTAAACGCTGACTACACTGTCGATGATGGTGACGTTGGCGGAACAGCTGGAACTCCGATTACACTTTCAACTTCAAACGTTCTTCGTGTTTTCGCAGCTGCGGCTAAGAAGCTTAACCGTGGAAACATCACAATGGCGGATCGTTTCGCTGTGATCTCTCCAACAACTCATCAGCTTCTTGTTGAATACCTCGCCGGTAAGGATACAAATGTGGCAGACAAGGTAGGTGAGAACGGGTACGTGGGTCGATTCCAAGGATTCGAACTATACCTTTCGAACCAGACTTACTATTCTGCAACTTGGACACCTGCTAACAACCCAACGAATAACGACACGATCACTATTAATGGTGTGACGTTTACATTCGTGAGTTCTATTGGCTCAACTGCTGGTAATGTACTTATTGGTGGTACGCTTGCTGAAACGCTTGATAACCTCAAGACACTCATCGATGATCTTGCAACTACAACTGCAACAGGTGTAGCCGTGACTTCTGCTAGTCAGCGTGCGCTTGCAGGTCTTGCGATCACTGACAACGCAACAAACGTGACTATTCAGTTCGAAGGAGCTGGTGAGATCGATGTTGCTGCGTCTGAAGCGAATGACCCATGGTCAGCTCAGACTGTTCACCTTATGTTCGGACAGAAGGGTGCTGTGGACCTCGTTGTTCAGAAGCAGCCAACTGTTGTCTTCAAGGACGTTCCAACTAAACTTGGACGTAACGTAATGCCTTGGACCCTTTACGGTCTTAAGACCTTCCAGGAAGGCGGAGAACAACTTGTCGACGTTCAACTCGACGCTACCTCGTTCTAGTTAGGTAAGGGAGGGGCGGCTTAATTGTCGCCCTTACTCGTGCTTAATTGTTCATTCACAATTAAAACGACACTATATGGCAACAGGTAAAGTATTAAACCGTAACCTTCTTCTTACGAAGGACGCGGCCCTCTATATTGGAGGGGTAAAGGTAGCGTATTACGACAAGGTTAATAACGAAGTTGTAATCGTTGCCGACATTCAGGCAGACCCAGGTTCAATCGGGACAGCGGAGCTCGCTGATGAAGCTGTGACTACTGCTAAGATTGCTGACGACGCTGTTGACGCTACGAAGCTATTAGATGCTGTGAACTCGATTGTGGCTTACCAGCCAATCACAATCACAGGTCAGTCGCTACCTGCTCCAACAGGGAGTAATCAGCTGAACCAAGATCTAAACATGTTCTTCTGCCCGCCAGAACTTCAGAGCATGGAAATTCTTGCTGTCTACTTTGTGTCTGATACCGGTACATCTGGTTCAGATGCAACTAGCCAGTACCAGTTCGAGATCTACAACGTGGTTGCTGGAGAGTCTCTCTCAAGCGCTACGACCAATACCGCTGATACGGAGATCACAGCTAACTCGCCTTACGCAATTACTGTTGATCAGAATCAGGTCATTGAATCGAATGAGGCTCTTGCTATTCGTGTAGATATTCTTGACGACGGTTCTCCAAACCCAACAGACCTTAACGGGGCGAAGCTAAACGCTATCGTGGTCTACCGGCCTCTCACCTAGAATCGTCAAAAAACAAAAAAGAGGTTCGCGCCTCTTTTTTGTTTCTGGTATAATATAAGCAAAGCCTCGCGTTATATTATTAACGTTCTTTCACAATTCAATAAGTCTTATGATTATTAAAGACCTCAAGAGCGCCGCAGCTCACGTGATCAGCGTCACAAACACTGCTACAAAACTCTTCGACCTGCTAGATACAGCAGGCGGAGCGGATCAAGAAGTACCCGGGAAGATAAATGCCCTGGACCTTTATGTTACAGAAGACATCCGGATCAGCTGGGATCCGAATGTTGCTCCAACAGCAACAGAAGGCTTCCTGCTTAAGCCAGGATTTTATCAATTTAGAAATCGTCCAGTCGCGCATCTGCGCCTAATCCGCGTAGGTTCGAGTAATGTTATATGTAATGTCGTTGTAGGAAGCTCTGATCCATACGAGTCAGAAATGTTCGCGCCAACCGACCTCAGCTTTGACATGGGTGAAGTTTCAAATATTGTTACGGATTCTTACAAGACTTATGAGAGCGCAGCTATTAGCTCGTCACCTACTGAATATGACGTAGCTGTCGACCTTGGTCGCGCCTCGATTTCTGGCGCGCTTGTTAATACGGGAACAGTAAACCTTACTATCGCAATGGAAACCGAATCTGATGGCGGTGGGTTTGGAGACGATACTACAGTTGAGGCTGGTGGGTCTTTTGACTTCACTGGTCTTAGTGTTTACACATTAAAGGTCTCAGCTCCTTCAGGCACAGGGGAGTTCACTGCAACATTTAGATAGGCCTATGAATAGCTTCGGACCACAAGCCTCAAGAGTGCGTCCGTGGACAGACTTTGAGTTTCCTATCGTCCACGATGCTAATGCCGACTCAGGCGAGCTGGGGGATTTGAGGTGGCAGACAGACTACTATCGTGGCGAACAAATGCTCTTAGGGATCACGCTCGACAGCGAGATCGGGGTGTTATTCAATGCGTCTTTTAATACGCTTCTGTTTCATACTGAGCCGATGTACGAAACTAAAGTAGACATCATCCACGACGGTTCGCTTACGGCCAGCGCTAAGCAGGTTTACATTAAGCCAATCTATGGCCACTATGGATCGCTTCCAAAACGAACAAGAATGGGGATGCTTGTCTGTGATAATGGCGGTAATGGCCCAATCTTCGTGGATATTGGTGAGCAAACGATCATGGTTGATGATGATCCAAATGCCGCTGATTACTACCCAGTAGGAGCCAATACTGCGAGCGGAGAACTGATCAGCCCTGAGCTTGGGCAGAACTCTGTGCGTATCCCGTCTACTGTTGGTGGGTTCTTTGAGATAGATAATAATGGTGGTGCTAGGTATGACCTGTTTGTAGAAACTTCCGGTGTTAATCAGAATAAGTTTGTTTGTGATAACACAGGAACTGGTACAGACCTTGAGTTCACTTTCGGGGGCGCAAATGTCGAAGGTGATGTCACTAAGTTGATTGAAGGATCTTCTGCTATTTATGTTGATGACAGTGATGATCCCGGTGAAAACCTATGGCACAGAAACTCTAATGCACCCGCCGATGTGTTTGTACGGGGAATCTATGGTGGGAACAGGTACTTGAAAATCAAGTATGACTCTACAGGCGCTAAAGGATCAAAGATTTACCTTAAGTCCGGAAGTCCTGTCGGCTACTCTTTTGTCGCTAATATGACAGGTGGTCAGAATGTGAACCTTAGAACATCTAACGAACGATTACCTTACCTGACTTAGTATGAATAGCTTCGGACCAAAAAATCTAAGTGCGCGCATCGCGGAGCCCTACCGACTACTTGGCGATCCTAGCACTTTGAACGAATATATTAAGGCAGCAGTAGCAGCTTCTCGTACTTATTTTAACTTAGGGTCAGCAATGACCAATATATATGTTGATAGTACGAACGGTGACAATGACACGGGAGACGGGACAACAGGAAATCCGTATCAGACCATTGGTAGGGCTTACATGGATATTCCAATGGGTAGCGAGGCTACGCATAAGATTGTTCTTAAAAATACAGATGCCCCTCACGACCTAGACTTCACAGTTCACAATGCGACCTTCGTCACTATTGAAGGTGTGCCAGAAGTTGAGGAAACCCGAAACATCAGCAGCGTTTCTTCTACCACTACTGCCCGTGGAATCGTATTTGATGTAGACGGTGCTACGCTGACAGACGAAGAGTGGCAAGGGCGTATTCTTTATGTCAATGATGTTCTCGGAAACCAGCGGCAAATTATTGTGCGTCATAATGATGGAAACACAATCTACGGTCGTATGTCTTCTCGAACGGGGATTGACTCTGCTCAGTTCTCTCCAGCAGGAGGTACAGTAGACCTCATGAAGTTCCCCGAGCTCGCTTGCGGTTCTGGATCTACTATCGCCACAGCGAACCTTGAGTTTACTTTGAGCAAGGTAAAGATCACTGGTGATAACCTCTATATCGAATCTGGACGAATGACGATCCAGTATTCTGAGGTTGATGATCTAACTCAGATCGGTGGTGAGGTGTTCTACATTTCATCTTCTCTTAACCCTAATGACGGTGGTGACTTGCCATTCATTCAGTCATACGGAGGAAACCGTGTGCGGTTCTACGCTGGATGTGTGATTACAGACAGAAACATTACCGGTACCGGTTACTACCTATCTGTTGCTCCGGGTGGGGAGTTCACCGTTGTTGGCGGCCTAGATATTGTCGGAATGAACTCTCTCGGTATTGATGTAAACGCTGGAATTGTTGCTCAAGCAGGGTGGTTCGTCGGAAGCCAATCGCCAATTTACTTCGATGACGATCTCGGATCAGGAAGCTGCGAAGGTGGAATTAACTGTGAGACAGATCGTTCTCTTGGAGATTTCGATACATATAGAACAGTAGCTTCTCAGGTATATCTTGCAGAAGCCGTAGGTACGATCGACGGGGATTACGTCGTAACTGGTCAGCGTGGTACGCAGGCTACACTTGATTCTGCATGTGATGTCGACACTGATCTTGGAACAAACACAGTATCAGCAGATGGAGGTACAACGAACAACTGGTCAGCACCAGATGGAACTCTTATTCTTGGCGGAAGTCCAAGTGAAGACTTCCATGCCCACTACTCGTTCTCAAACGGGGATCTGGGCAATGGCTCTACGCCACCTACACAGATTATCTATAACAACCTTACTGGTTGGCGATACACGATTGGTGATGACAGCGTTCTTACTGTCGAACTTGATCACGATGTAGATACAACAAAGGATGTATCACTTCACATTGTATGGGGGATTAATGAAGCCTACGCAACAAATAGTGGGGAGGTGCAATGGCAGCTCGACTGGACAACCTTCAGCTCGTATACAGGAAACGCAGCCTCTCCTACGGCGTCAGGAACAGAGGTGACAGGAGATATTGATATTCCTGCTACGGCAAACGATGTCGTACATACAACAAGCCTAGTAATTGATGCAGCCGATATTGAAAGGCTAGACATCATTGGGGCAAAGATTTCTCGTGTTGCGCTCGATGGGGGTAATAGCCCAACAGCGGAGCCGGTAATCCTATCTGTTCACCTTGAATACACAAGACTCTACTAAATAAAGTATATGAATAACTTAGCAAAAAAAGCATTGAAAGAATGGCTCGAACACATCGAGTCAACCGTAAAGCCCGAAATGACCGAGACTGAGGTCGAGGGGGTTTTGGTATCTGTTAGATCCCTAAAAGAAGCTCTAAAGCTTTGATTTTTCTTTCGGTGTTATGAACGTTATCAGCCAGTCAACAGCAGTGTCGGTAGGACTTATCGCAACCGTGGTAGGTCTCGTTGGGGCTTTCATTGGCTGGATTACACGAATCTACACAATCGCCTCACAAAACCAGACAAAGATTTCAGAGCTAGAGAAAGATGTTTCAAATGCTCAGCAGGAGCTAAAAAAAAATAATGAGTTTCACGGCTACCACAGTGAACGACTAAGCGCCATTGAAGCGACCCTGAAAAGCGTGGCAAAACAGCAGGATACGCTCGTGGCACTGCTCACTAATACAATTCAAGAGTTTATCAAAAAGAGCTAACTTCAGATAAATTTGGTATAATGAAAGCGTATGAATAATCATCACCATTTAGCGCACTTTGATGAGCTGATCGTTAGGAAAGGTCAGCGAGTCAAGCGCGGGCAGCTTCTCGGCTACCTAGGGACTACAGGTGCTTCAAACGGACCCCATGTTCATTACGAAATCATGCGTGAGAAACCATCAAACTGGAACATCTATACGCAAGGAATGACAAGGGAGGAAGTTGAAGCTCTCTACATCGACCCTCGGCTCAAGTACATTGATACTCTGGAGAATATTCCGTGTGCGTATGACAGGTTTACGGGCTACTCATGGCTCAGTAAAACGTCTAATGGCGTATACCACCCAGGTATTGATTTGAACCACGGGAAGACAGGATGGGCTGATTTTCGCTCACCTGTCCTCGCCCCTTGCGATGGTGTAATCGCCTTCGAAAAACACGACAGTAAATATAACCACGGCTGGGGTAACCACTGTTGGATCGAAGAGACTGAAAACGCTATCGACGAAGAGTTCGCGCAAAGCGTGGCTAAACGCCCGTGGCCGTTCTTCTTACAGGCCGAACAACACGGGGAGTTGTGGTACGTCACGCCGGAAGGTGAGCGTGTTTACATGCATCCTGACGAAATCATCCAGATGATGCGTCGTGAGGCTGTAGGTATCTCTGACGAAGATCTGGAAAAGATCCCAATCAGAGGGAATAATTCAGATTAATAAAAAGCATATGGAGAAACAATCAAAACCAGGACGACTAAGCAAAGCGGACCTTGCGAACATCATGAAAGTGTTCACATGGTCCTTCGGCTCAGCGCTTGTAGCTGGCCTATCCTACTGGATAGCCAGTGGGGAACTTCCTCCAGAGGTCACTTGGCTTGCGCCGACTATCAACACAGTGCTTGTTGGTATGAAGAAATGGTTTCAAGACAATAGACCTCTAGGGATGTGATACAATTAACTCAAGATTAATAAATACTATTTATGTCTCAAGTACCAGGATTCATCTATCTCATTAAACGAGAAGGAGAAAACGGCCGCATAGGGCCGATCAAGTCTGCCTATCAGTTCATCTATGACCCAAAATTTGGGGACAAAGCGGAAGCTGATTACATGGTGAACATCTATAAGAAACGTGGTTACTACCAAGGATCAAAGGAAGAGTATGAAGACTTCCGCCGAGCAGTAGCCGGAGATCTCGATGGTGACGGTGACTATGATGAGGATGACAAGAAGATCCATGAAAAGATCGGAAAGGAAACAGCCTCACAACGAAAGCACGCAGCGGCCTCACGCAAGCGAGGAACCCTTGCGGAGCCAAGGGGCACAAAGAAGAAATCTTCGAAGAAATCTTCTAAGTAGCTCAAAAAGGTAGGGCGTCACGTCAATAGCGCCCTACCTTTAAATAAATTGATGTTCTTTCAAAATTTGTATGACAGGAAAAGATCTGCGAGAGCAGCTACAATTCTATGTAGATGACGAGGGGCTATCAGCGTCTCGTGAACTACTTCTTATAAACCAAGCTTATCAGACTATTTGCACTGAGAAGTATTGGAATTTTTTAGTTAAGGAAGACAGCTCTAACACTCTTGCTGCAGGGACAACATCATACAGCCTGCCGACTGACTTTACTTACTTGAACAAGGTTTACATTTTCGATCCTACTGAAAACAACTATGAAGAAGTCACTATCGTCCCTTTTCAGCGTCGTATGCAATATCAAAATACTAATGGTTATTGTTATATTGACTCTGCGAATAACAATCTTATCTTCCTATCTACGGAACAAGTTCGAGCGAATTCAGGCAAAACACTCCTGATTTCCTACCAGTACATGCCGGCAGATATTGAAGAAGCAACTGAGCCTGTCTTTAATAAAGCGTTCCATAGGCTTCTCTCGATGGAAGGCGCTCGAATCTTCTGGCTTAACGACCAGCAGGAAGATGGCACTTGGTCTCGAGACATCCGACGTGAGTACGATGATCTCAAGAACAAGATGGAAGAGTGGGATGATCGCTTAGACTCAACACTTGATAATGCATGGGACCCACCTCAATGGGTTGATCTTAGTGATAGCTACTAAACTATGCCATACCGAGAAGAGATCATTGATGTTTTTGACAAAGGGCTTATCACTGAACTTGAGCCCGAGTCTATTGAGAAGAATGCAGCTTCTTATAATTTGAATTGGCTAACTCTCGGAGACCGTATTGAGCTTACTCGTGGGGATCGTCTCTTAGGCGCAGCGTCTGGCGTCTCTACTGCGCTCGACAATATGGCCGTAGGTACAGCGCTCGACGGCACAGAACATTTATTTGTTAAAACAGCCACGAAGTTGAAATACTGGGATGCGTCTACTGAAACATATACAGATGTCATCACGGGGCTTCCAGATGAGCGTGTTGCATTTGCCACCTACCGAACCCCGGCAGGATCTTTTGTTTTTATGTCATCGCCAAACTCAGGACTTTACCGCATCAACCTCGCGAATCCTACGAGCTACGTTGATTTGTACGATGACTCGGTGAACTACCGTGGCTACATCACGATCACAAAGAACCGTATGTATCTATGGGGAGATGTCTCTCGCGTCAACCAAGACCAGGTTGGTAACTCTGCTATTCTTCGTCTTAGCTACCTCGACTCCGACTGGCCTTATACAAACATATCTAGTGAAGCCCTCGACACCGCAGATGGAAGCGCTACTTACAGCGGGACCTTTGCTGAAACTCTTCAGGTCGCACGAACTGTAAAGATTGAACACTCGCAAGAAACATTCATTGATAATGGATCAGGTGTGCTTTCAGGCGACAATGGCGGAAGCGGAACCGTGAACTACACAACAGGAGCATGGGAGATAACATTCGGCGGAACCCCTCCAGGCTCAGGAGCCATCACCGGTGACTATTCGTATGAGCAGCCGAATAATGGGGGTATCACTGATTTTGGATACTCAGCGACGCGCGTTGCAGGCGAGGGGACTTTCCTTTTCCAAGGGGACACGACTGATGAAATCGTAGATGTTGTGATTTACGACAATGTTGTCTACTGCTACCACACAGAATCAATCTGGACAGTCCGCCCATCGGCCGACGATGAAAGTTTCGACAACCAGATTTACCGAAGACGAACAGGAATTAAATCTCTAGGGGCCGTGAACTCAACAGGGGAAGGTATTTACTATATTGATACAACAAATCTCGACCCTGAATTCAAACTTCTTAAGTACAATATTGAGGGAGATGTCATTAAACCAGAGTCGGTGTCAGAGCAGCTTGACCTATCCGGCTACGATTTCACCCGAGGAAACGTCTTTGTTTTCGGGGATTATGTGATTTTCACGTGTCGCGAAAATGGAGACTCTTACAATAGCGTCCAATTCCTGTATAATAGGAAGTGGAAGACGTACGACATTCGTCGTGGACTCTTCAATGCTTATGCCATCTACGGGGATATTTTGCATGGCGCTTCATCCGTAACGGAGGATGCGTATCAGATCTTTTCAGGGTACTCGAACAATGGTTCCTCGGCCATTCGAGCAGACATTAAAGGAGCTAATACTCCGCTTGACACTACCCGTCTGAAGAAGTGCAAACGGTTCGTCGTTGAGGGGCGTATGGCCCGCAGCCAAGAACTTATCGTCGAAGCTGCCTACGATAATGGCGACTTCGTAGAGATCGGTCGTATCGCTGGAGACAGTGAGTATGTCATCGAATCAGATGTCGAGACATACGGGACGACTCTCTATGGCGGAGGTACTTACGGCTCGGGCGAAACAGTTGAAGCCTTCCGCTACGTGCGAGAGTTCCGCATTCCAAGTGGGGTAAAGTTCTCGCGAGTAAAGGTACGGTTCAGAACCGAGTCAATCGGTTACATCAATGTTAATACCTATATCTTCAGAGATATTAGGTACGTCCTCAAACGAGTGGCGAAAAAATTTAGATAGCTCTTTATATGTCAGCAATACCAATCGCAGTTCCTTCGTTTAATACGACCTTGAGTCAACCAGTCGCAAAAGGCGATACTACTATTTATATTGACTCGACCACAGACGATCAGGGCAACGACCTCAACGGAAGGATCATGGGAGTTACAATCAACTCAGGGCAGTCAAACGAAGAGTTAGTCGTTGGTACAGTAAACACCTCAAGTGGTGCGCTTACGAGCTGTATTCGAGACGTTGATTTCAATGACGGAGCAACATCGAACAGTACAGGAGAAGAACATGATGCGAAGAGTCCAGTCAAAGTTACATCGTTCCCTTATCTTACATTAGTATCCCGCATGCTGAACGGAACAGATGTTCTCGGTGGTACGCTAAAATATGACCCGGGGCGCACAATCTCAGGCGCTCAGGATCTTGTCGATAAAGAGTTTGCCGAGTCACTTACCGTTGCCTCGTTCCCAGACTTTGCGACAGTAGACGCTGGAGGTCTTGATGTAGATGTCCAGTCAGGTACGCTCGTCACAGCAACCGGAACAATTGAGTTTGCTGGAGTGTCAGGTCAGACGCTTACAGACAATGCGACTAACTATATTGAGCTTGATGAGAACGGAAACCTTGCGGTGAACACAACGGGATGGACGGAAGGAAATGTACCGCTCTCTAAAGTCATCACAGCATCTGGAGACATTTCATCTATCTCGCTCAATCGAGGACTTATTACAGTTCCGATTTCAGACAGTACAGTTACAGACGACTATACCTTCGGCGACACAATTGCCGTGGGAGATTTTGTTTATCTTGATACATCAGACTCTAAGTGGAAGCTTGCCGATGCGAGCGCTGAAGCTACAGCCGTCGGACTTATCGGCGTAGCGCTTGAGGCAGGAGTCGACACAGACACAGGAAAGCGAGTACAGATCGCAGGAGTCGTGACAGGCCTTACAGGTCTCACAGCCGGCTACCAATATATCTCTGACACAGCAGGGGAGATTTCGAACTCTCCAGGAACATGGCGACGCAATGTTGGATTTGCGCCAAACGCAACATCAATCGTACTCGCTCCGACGCCTTCAGTTGGACAGCTTTCAGGAGGTAACTCAGACTCAACGCCAGCTAACTTAAATGAAGCGCTGACATTCTTTGCTAATACGGACTTTACGGCATCAGAGGCTGAAACGCTAACAGTTGGCCCAACAAGTAATGCCGACTCTCTCCACTACCACAATTCAATGAACCCTTATGAATGGGTAGGAATCAGTACGATTACAGCAGATCTTGGAAGTATTCAGATTATTGCTGATCCGGATTTCGAGAATGTTTATGTTGTTCTTGGTCGAGGTACTGCACCAAACCGTACCGCTCAGATTTACCGTTATCAGGTAGACCAGAGGACTAACGCCCTATATTATGTGGGAGGGACTACATTGTCAGAGCCGACTTACAACTATGTAGACAATAGCTTCGGTGCAGTAGCAGGTGAAAACTACCTATGGATTATTGGAAGATCAACTGGGCCAGATGTTGAAATTACACGTCTCGACAAAGACCTTACAAATCCTCAGGTAATGACTATTTCTGGAACTGCTCTGACAACAGCCGCAGTTATTAGTGCCGCTGGAGATGACAACACGCTGTATGTGGGGCTAACAGGAAGCTCAACAGTTGCCGTTTACACGATCAGCGGAACAACCGCAACAAGAGGCTCTGATATTACAGTCGCTCAGGGGATCCTCGGTTATGATGGGACAGATCTGCTGCTATTCACTAGCGATGGAACGCTAGAGAAATACTCAACGGCTGGCGGATCATCAACCGGATCACGAAGATTCACGGTCGCTAATGTGTTCTCATATGGCGGAAGTCTTGATGTTGAAGACATTACTATTTCTGGCGTTTGTATTATCAATGCTCAGATCTATGGCCTGTTCACCACACGGTTTCTTAACGGTTCTTCAAATGACGCATGGCTTCATAAACTAATTCCTGTAAGTCAATTCTAATATGGCAATACAAGCAAAAACACAGTACCTTTCCTCGCCAGAAGAATTAAGCCGAGGTGCGACACGGTCAGAAGCGACCGTGGCTGATTTACTTTCAAAGGGAGATGTAGCTGGTGCTCAGCGACAACAGGAGGCTTTTCAAAGTCTCCTTGCTGAACAAGCAATCACTTCTCAGGGAGCTCGACAGCGTCAGGCTCAAGGTAATCAGATAAGCCCTCAACCACGTTCGCAGCTAAGACCCACTGGCTCTCCTACAACGATAATGGACAAAAGAGTTACAGATAAGTTAGCCCCGCGCGGAGGAGCCCTTCCACCTACCAACGGTCGAGATGTAACGGGCTCAGACTTTTCATCACTTATTGAAAGTCGCTATGCGAACCTTAATGAAGGACCAACCGCAAAAGACATGATGGATGCAGGTCAGCAGTATTTGCAGTCTCGTCTTGATGCGATCAATGCTTCGTATGATGAGGAACTCGCTAACGCTCGTAAGAACATCCAGCGTCAAACAGGAAGAACTCAGGGGCTAAACGTAGCTTCCGGGAATCTTTACGATCCAACGGGCGACGCACGTATGGACGACGTCGAGGCTCAAGGGCAAGCGGCTATTTCAGCCATTGAACGCGCTCGAGCAGCTGCTCTCCAGCAAGCAATCACTGGTCAGCAGAATGAAAACCTTGGTTACTACAGAGAAGATGCTGCTCGTCAGCTTCAGCAGACGCAGGCTATCGTTGATGATCTTGTCCAGGTGTATGGACTCAATCAGGCTGAAGAACAGAACCTTCGTCAGATCGCACTTCAAGAAGCTCTTGCTACAGGGAACGTTGGAGGCAATCAAACACTGGACGCTCTACGTCTCGGGTTGTCGCGTGACCAGTTCGCTGTCGACACTGACCTTGCATACGCTCAGAATGAACGCGCGAATGAGCAGCTCGCTCTCGATGTAGAAGCCGCTCGACGTTCTGGGTTCTCACCTCAGCAGTTCGCGGATGGAACAGTTGGATACTGGGACTTCTCAGGCGAAACACCAAACTTCGTGGAGATCGGAAACTACGCACGACCTGTTTCGTCAGGTGGAGGTGGCGGAGGTTCCTCAAGTTCTTCAGGAGCTCCAGCGGGGCTCGAAGGTCTTGCTCTTCTTCGTTACCAGCAAGCGACAGGAACAATTCCTGCTGAGTCAAGTCAACCAGGTGTGGTGAATGCGTTCCTATCAGCGTACAACCAAGCTGATCCGAGGGACTTTGGAAGCTACGGACCAGCATTCATGCCAGTCGACCCTTACGCAATTGACAACCCATTCAGCTATCCGTCTCGTGGAGGTGGGGCTGATGGAGGTAATGCTGCTCTACAGCAAATTCTAATAGACACTCTAAATTCTGATGGATAAAATGTATGGCTTCAGTCTTCGACTTCTTGAGTAATCTCTTACCGGGACGGCAGGGGCGAGTTGAAGAGCAAGAGCCTTCAACGAACTTCCAAGGGGCATTGAGCGCTCTTCAGAGTTCTCTAACGCCACAACCTTTTAGAATGCCTCGCCCGTCGCAAGGAGGTCCCCGTTCAACGGAGGCCGGCGTTGTGATTCCTTCAAGAAGTGGAAGATTTGAAACTGTTTATCCAGTTGCGCCAACATTTAAAGAGGCTCCATTACAGAGCGTTGTTCAGGACCCGCTTCGAACAACTGGTCTTCGAGACGAACTTATTAGACAAGGTCGTGATCGTGCAGCGGCAAATGCATTACCACTTGCAGCTACTCGAACTGCGGCAGACATTCTGCCTGTACGCCCTATAGCTCAGGGCCTTGATTACTTTAGTTCCCGTGCTTTCGGTAGGAACGAACAAGGTCGCTTGGGTCGTGATCTTTTTGAACAACCTCAACAGATTAATAAACCAAACGTACTTTCAGATATTCTTGTTGCCGACAGGCAAGGCCTTCGCTCAGGAGGGCCAATTGGTTTTGGTGCTCAGGCAATGGAAAGCGGTGTACAGAAAGCGCTGACTGCTGAGACTGTTGGTGACTATGTGAAGGGACTAGGAGGCTTCGCGTTTGGAGGGATTATTGCAGGTGCTGACTATATTCCCGGAGGTAAAGCAGTAACCGGTCCGTTACGAGCCGGTCTTCGTGAGACCGCTGAAACAGCATCACAGCGTGCAGCCCGCAACGTCCTCGGTGATTTCGCTCAGCAAGCGCCTCGAGGCGTTGATAATCTTACTTCAAGCGTCATGCGTGAAGGCGCTCAGGATGTACTGCCGGCTATCAGGCGTGACCTAGGACAAGCCGCACCACGAACAGGGCGTCCTACATCTCAGGCGTTCCAGTCTGTTCAGGCTAATGCAGCTATCCCCCAAGCCGTGCGTAACGCTCAACGTGAACTCCCTCGTGTTCAAATTCCTATCGAGAGTACAGTCAAGAAAATTGAGTCGCGTATTGATGACCCTGTGAAAGAAGCGGTGGATTTTAATGCTAGAAGAATCGCGTCTGAATCAGCGGACGCGGGGAACGCGGCCGACAGCGCGTTCTATCGTGCAGTTGCAATCAACAACCGCTTACTTGATGAATTCGCAAGTGCAGTTTCTAAGGGAACTGAAAAAGAAATTATTCCAGCGTACGCTACTTTTCTTGAAGAGGCGACAAAGGCGGCCAGCAACTCTGGTCGTAATCTTCGTGTTTACCAAGAGCTCATTAAGGAGTCACCTGTAAAGTTTTTGTTCGAAGGAAATACTCTTATCGAACGAGCTCGGCGCTCCGGTGTAGACGTAAAAGACTTCACAAAAAAAGATAGGGACACGCTTCTAAAACTTGGAGATCAATTCCAGAAGGCTGATGACGAACTAGCAAAGGGACGCATTGCCGGCCAAGCCACTAAGATCATCGAGAACTATATTCCTCGAGAAGCTGGTAAGCTCGCCTTTGACTGGTTCCGCGCATCTATTCTCTCAGGTCTTTCAACAGCTGCTCGTAATGTCCTTGGTTTGGCACGTGCACCGTTGCTTGACCTTCCAGTACGCGGCGTTCAACGAGGGCTTTCTGCATTAAGACAAGCGGCAGGTGGAGGGCCAACAGCACTTCCTCGCAATATTCGTACAGGTCTCGATGAAGCGGGACAGTCTCTTAAGATGTCTTGGGATGACTTCGTGAACGGAACTAATAGTTTCCAAACTGACACCATGACAGTTGGAACACAGCGGTTCATTCGTGAGTCTGATGATCCTGCTCTAAAAGCAGCTCTTGCTGTACCAGAGGGGGTCAGGCGTTTGTCGCAGCTCACAACTTCGTCTCTCGATAACGCTCAGTTCATGAGGATTAAAGCTCAAGCCCGAGAAGAACTCGCTGAGCTTGCGCGTCGTCGTGGGATTGAGCCAACACCAGATGTACTGGAAAGGCTTGAGGCTATAGCTGATCTTGAAGCGGCATTTAGAACTTTTATTAATGACTCAGTGATTAAGCGCGCATTCGCTAAAGTGCAAAATCTAGGGGAGTCCGTAGCGGGGAAGAACTCGTTCTTAGATGTGATTGGAAAGATGACAACACCTATTGTTGGAGTACCGGCAAATATTTTAAGTCAGGGGCTTGTAGACTTCACACCGCTCGGGCTTGCAAAAACATTCAGTTATATTCTTGAGGCTCGAAAGGGCGGAGACGAACTAACGAAACTTTTACGACAAAGGAAAATAGATGAGTCACTCGCGAGAAGCCTTGTAGGTTCTGGTTATATTGGCCTCGGGGCAGCGGGTGCGACTTATGGTGTAATTGTTTCAAATGTAGGAGGAGGTGAACGTGAAACGAACCTTCAACGCTCTAAGAACTTACCCACCCTAGGGATTAACATAGACGCTTTGAAGCGTGTCGTTCAGAAGTCTTTTGAGCCCGGAGAAACAACAAGCGAGGAGCTCAAAAAAGCGGGGCAACTTCGTCCTAACGATCTTGTCCAAGACATCGCACCACTCCAGCCAGTTGGGATAGCGCTGTCACTCGGAGCATCTTGGGAGTGGGCGCGAGAAGAGGCTCGGTCTCTATCTGCTTTTGAAAAATTCGAAGCAGGGGTTGAGTCTGCTTTAGGCGTAGCACTAGAAAACCCAGCGTTCACAACGCTTAATAGGCTTGTTCAAATCAAGGATCGTCCTATAGGAGCCCTCACGGACCTCGGAAGAGACATTACCCTTGGTCTTATTTCTCCATCCATCGCCAATGACTTCGCTAAAGTGTTCGATGAAAATGTACGTGAGACGCTCGGAGGCGGACCGCTTGAAGAGATCTGGAATCGGTTTGCATCTCGTACGCCGTTCCTATCGAAGACCCTTCCTGAGCGTGTTGACCTTGAGGGTAAGACGCAGAAGCGTGATGCTGGAGCGCTTCCGGGGCTTGAAGCTCCGACACGAGTATTCGGGGGCATCCTACCTAGAAGAGTTACGCAGTCTAATCTTGAGTCAATCCAACGGAAACTTTACGACCTCACAGGGGACTCATCAATTCTTCCTAGAAAGATTGATCGGGAATCAAGTTGGCGTGGTGTGTCGTACTCGCTGGACAATAAGGAGATAACAAGACAGCAAAAAATACTTGGAGAAGCTACTCTCCAAGCGTTCACCTCTGAAGTATTAGACCCGAGCAATGCGGATAAAGATCCTACACAGCTGGTAAACGCAATTGACCGTGCCATCAGTCCAGTAAACACAGCACTTAAAACATACTCTGTACTCGATGCTCTTGGTGCTGACCCTGAAGGATTAAGCCTCGAGCAGCTTCAAACTATTAATGAAGTGCTTAGTGTAAAAGGACCAACGGGCGCCGTGTTGTTCGATGACGCTCCGTATGAAGCGAAACAACGCGCCGCGAAAGCGATGACAGAGGCACTAAAGAAAACAACATCTGAAGGTGCTCTTGATGCAGTACGCACACAATAGAAAAAGGACACCCTAGTTGGTGTCCTTTTCTTCTTCGTGAGCTTTATCTACTTTTTCGTAAAGCTCAGTGAGCTTCTTAACTGTCTCAATGACCTCGTCCTCGTTCTCAAAGAACCGGAACTTACGGTTCATCTCGCTGATGCTCATGACGACGCGCTCATCAATATCAATCTCGCCTTCTTCTTTGCAGTACCTAGCAAATGCTGATGAGATCATCTCGCGCTGCTCATCTCGTTTCTTCTTTAGCTGCTTCTTTTGATGTTGGCAATTAATCTATAGCTCATAATCTCTATGCGTTATCAGCCAACCTTGGTCGCTGTAAAAATTCATACGGCTCTTGGCTTGGCGTTTGAATATTGCGTTCCCTGTGTCTTGTACGTCGACAACCTTTGGGTCGTCCTTGCCCTCGAAGAGTCTCAGGATTCGTCCAGCAGATTGTTCGATGAGTACGTCTGACTTAATGTCTCCGGCTAGGTACAGTGTATCAAGAGAAGGTACATCTACACCAGTTGAGAGCATTGAGTACGTCCCCAGAATAACATCATAATCAATCTTGTTCTTACGCAGAGCCTGCATGAGATCAGCCTGAGCTTTCTCCGGGGCGTCGGACCTTACAGGGTGTACAGCCTTCACGCCTTTTTCTTTAAGCATTTCTGATATAGTCATGAAATGGTCAATGCGTTTGGTGAGGATAAGTATCTTACGCCCTTCCTTTACATCTTCCTCAGCAGCCCTCGTAATGAGTTCGTTACGCTCTTCGTCGTCAATCATCTCAGCGACCATCTCATGGTACTCGCCAACCATTGACGGGTTCCGGTACTCGAGGACCTCTATACGAGGAGGCGTCACGTCAAGGTTTCTTTCGATGAGCTTCTTTCCGAACATGAAGAAGATGGCCTCACCCTGTCCGTCTGTTCGCCTGTCAGTTGCTGTCATCCCATAAAGATACTTAGGCGCAAAGGCCGAGATGGTCTCACGCCTTTTATCCGTCACGAACTCATGGCATTCGTCTACGATCACAAGACCAAACTTGTTCCTGTAGTCACTACGGATCTTTGCCGTGTCGCGCTGCAATGTCTGGATCGTGGCGACAGTGATCTGCCCGATCTCAACCGTTTTACCTTTAATCTTACCAACTGCGTCTGGATGAACGAAGTGCTCAATGTCCTTAACGAACTGGTTAAATCCTTTCTTATCTTTCACGATGATAAGGGTACGCTGCCCTAACATCTCTGCCAGTTTAAGTGCGATGATTGTTTTACCAAAGCCAGTGTAGAGTTTGATGACTCCATTATCGCCAGCTTCTACGATCCCCTCTGCGATACCTTCTTGGTAGTCACGCAACTTAATTTTAGTCTTCACCCTAGATCGGCTCTCGACAAGCTTATAATCGACCGAGGATGAAGCGAGTTCCGGGAGGTAGTCTACAGCACCCCGAGGGAAGAACATCACCCCTTCTTTTTCTTCGTAATAAGAAGTGTACGGAGAGAGGGCGAACCGGGCTCTCGGGTTCCGGCGAATCGCCTTCTCATAATCCGGATTTCTTAAGGAAAGCGCTGTCTTCAAGGCTTCCACCTCAGCAGCACTTTCCTTAGTTGTATCTATAGCAGCTTTTCCTTTTACAAGAATCTTCATACTATTCTCCGTCTTCTCCTAAGACCTTCATCTCGAGAGGCTTCTTTGCTGTGGCTAGTTCTTTCTTGTAGCGCTCTTCGAGCTCTCGTATAGCGACAGCTGCCGCCTGGAAATAAGATAGATTCTCAATTATTTTTATGAGCTGACTTTCACTTGGAACTCCCTTGCCGCTTCCTGCGCGACTCTCAATATAGAGCTCTAGCACTTTATGCACCCCATCAGCAGCCCTGTCTCCGAAAGATGCTGCGGCAATTTCGTCTACCATAGCCTCAAGGTACTCAGCCCTTTTCCCATGGTCCTTAAAAGCGCTTTCAGTTACCTGCTTAAGAAATTGCATTTGTTGTATAAAGCTCATAGCAATATGATGTACTTGCTCTGAGATCTTTCCGACGCATATTGATTGGATATTCTCGCGTTCGCCGTCAGATATGACGCTCAGCTGAGCAGACGTGACGTCATGCACTTCGTGAAGGACTTCGCCTTCTGTAGTGGTTATTGTTATGGTAAGTTTTTTTTCTTTGTTTTTCATACTGTTTTTACGTTTGTTAATCTTTTAATACGCCGGGCGCATCAGGAGCACTGATGTAGACAGAGTCCTTCCAAGTTAGGAGCTTCTTCTGGAAACGTTTTTTTTTGATTCCATCGAGAGCTTCACGGATTTCAAGCATTGCCATGTCCATAAGGTGAGGAGGTACGTCAAAGAGCCTGATGTCAACGAAACCTTTATCTGGTCGTGAGCCAACCGCAAAGGTAAACGTAACGTTCTCAACCGGTACCCCCTGCATATCTGCAAAGAGCTGTCGGTACATAGCAGCTTGGCGAAGGTAGCCCATCTCTTTCGCGTTCCTATACCATGCTGCTGGTGACTGCATCTTACGAGGGGCAACAACCTTTACATCCGTGATTCGCCAGTGCTGTTCACCTGTACGGTCCACCCTGTCAGGCAGCCCGCATACAAGCACGTCATCAATCGTCCCCTCGAGAACAAGCTGGAACTGAGCTTCTTCTAGCCCGTCTTGCCAGAAGGGTTGTTCGATAAAACCTTGGGCTATCTCAGTGGCCTCGTCGTAAATGGCGGGCGGCGCAAGGAAACGGTCGTTCATGTCCTTCTGCCTTTCATAAGCCTCGGGATCGTCCTTCTTAAGTGTCTTTCTTTCGAACGGGAACTCGTCAGGTTGCGTGAGGATATGATCAACGATCAGTCCCTTCTTCATCGGGTTCGTTGTCTTGATACGCTCAACGGTCTTCGTGATGTAGCGCCCCTCGTAGAGAGCGGGCGACTTGAGATAGGTTGAGATCATCGAGTTGCTGACATGCGGCCTATCCTCGTCGTAATAGTTCTCGTTTGTTAGGATGAACTCTTTTGTTTTCTTGCTCGGCATAGAATTTGTCTTGATGATTTAATAGTTCTTGTTCAAGGAAGGCTTGCCCCTTGTCGGTCAGTCTATATTCTTCTACATCTGAGACTGTCCAATTCTTTTTGATATTTCCTTCTTCAAGCATCCGATCAAACACATCAATAGACATGTTGGGACGGAAGAGTTTAGCGGGATGAGTTAGCCAGACAGCACCAGTTGACCTAGACTGTCTGATTTCCCACCCGTCGAGGAGCATGTCGGCTATCTCGAAGAAGTCTGTTTTTCGTTGTTTCATAATTCGTCTTCAATTACTTTACCGCCGAAGAACTCGGCGAGCTTCTCCAGTTTTTCACGTTCCTCTTTCTCCTTCTTCGTCATTTTACGACGCCGCAGTTTGATTTTCTCCGCCCTACGGATCGACTCTGAGTCAGTTGCGATGAGCGGTTTTTTTATCATAGGCCTCGTTTAATGTTTCTCTCAAGAAGTTTAATGAACTCTTCATTGAATTCATCTACATCATTAACGATAGCATACTGAGGATAAATATCCTCTACGTGCCAACTACCAATAGACAGTGCCATTGTCTTCACGCCCTTGTTATTCGTGATAAGAGAGCGTAGAAGGGCTGGATCTCTAAAGCTATGGTTAGGGGAAGCGGGTTCTCCATCTGTAATAACCAAGAGTATCTTTTCCTTATTGTCGATCTTCGCTAGGCGACGGTACATGTAGGACAGTGACTCGTAGTCAGCGTTACCCGTACCCGAGAACGTATTGTTCATCTCTTCAAGAAGCGCCTCAGAATTGAAGTGCTTCTCGTTGTCTCTCAGGTACTGTCTCAAGTGCTTTTCTACAGGAAGCTTGCTAAGGGTCTCATCAATCGTTAGCGGGTCCTCACCGTAGGCGCTCTTAAACCAGTATTCATTTTTCTCGGTCTCGAGATAGAACCCGAATACTTCGACATCACATCCGGCAGATATGAGAGAGTTAGCTGCAAGAACACATGCTCGGTGTGCGTCCTCCGCCCAGTCAGTCATAGACCCCGACTGATCGACCATGATAGTCACATGGTAGTCTTTCCCCTTTCGTTCTTTCGCTTTCTTGAAAAGGTTTTCGCGTCCTGTCTTTGCCCGCCAAAGGCTCCGAGTGTTAAGCTTCCCTGATTTAGTATTAGGAATCACACGCTTCATGCGGTTGTCTTCAATGATTGACTTCACCTTCTGAGCGAGGACAGAATCACTTAGACCCAGTTCAGAGTCCTTTTGTTCTTTCTCGACCTTCTCAATCCCTCCACGGGTAGGAACACCCACAACTTTAAGCTCACCGTCCTCACCCATCTCAACCTTCGGAGAACCTGGTCCTTTAGCGAAACGAACCCCGGATTTTCCTGGTGCTGAACCTGAGCCGGAACCTGAGCCGGAACTTCCGCCACCTTCTTCAGCGTCCAGATTAGGTACACGGACAGAGAGGATGTTTTTTATTTGGTCATTATTTAAGTTACGAGCGATTTCATTTTGGATCTCTTGGTAAGTGGCATCACCCGGTACGTCGATGTATTCAGTGTGGTGATGGTCACCATGTTTCACGTCCACCTCAACCATCTTTGAGATTGGTGGCGCAGTTAGCCTTGTCGTCCATGATTCTCTTTCCAACTCTTTTTTTATTTCTTCATAAAGATTCTTTGACATACGCCGCTACTTTTTTGGTTCGTCGGCAGTTTCTTCTTCAGTCTTTTCTTCAAACGACTCACCCAATGCATTAATAATCTTTTCACCGAAGCCACCAAGAATACGCTTCTCGTATTTCTGTAGCTGCTCCTCTCGGCTATCAAGAGCTTTCTCTCTTGCAAGGTTCGCTTCCTCAAACATCTTTACAGTCTTGAGCCAGTTCTTTGGAGAGTATAGGTCTTCCTTACCTTCAAGGTTTTCAAATGCGCCGAAAGTATTTTCAGCTATCTGCCTAACCTTCTCAGTATCCCCGTTCGCCTTGTTGAGAATAGCAAACTCGAACGATTCCTTAAGTCCAAACTTAGGTACGAGTCGCGCCCACTGAATAAGGTCTCGAGTAGACAGGGTGAAGAAGATCTCGTGGCGAGCTTTCATCTTTCGAATCTCATTAGCCACACCGATCATCGTCACGCATACTCCCTCATCAACTGCGTTATCCGTACGCTCCATAATAATCTGAGCCTCGTGTTCATTAGTCGCATACTCAGTCTGAATCGTAATATCGAAACGAGACTTGAACGCCTTGTTGAGTTCTTTTGTTCCAGAGTATTCGTCCGTTGGGTTCATCGTTGCGAAGAACCGGAAATTCTTATGAGGCTTCACAATCTCACCTTCATGCTGTGGAACGACGACATACTTATCATCGTCAAGCAAAGAGTGGAGAACGAACAGGATCTCGGGAAGTGCTGAGTTGATCTCGTCAACGACAAGCCACTTACCTTCTTTCATTGCTTGTAATAAAACACCGTCCTGCCAAACAGTTTCACCGTCCTTTAGGGTGTACTTACCAACGAAGTCATCCACTGTTGTCTCACCTGTGAGGTTGAAACGTACAAGCTTCTGCTTCTTTTTCTTCGCGACTTCGCGAATCATGGTAGTCTTACCCGTTCCGGTTTCACCAACAAGCAGCACGGATAGGTCTTTGTCTACAGCAAAATTAATTAAATCTAAATTTCTTTCGTTACCAAAAATCGTCATAAGTATCTTAGTGTTAATTTTAATAGGGTCTGGGGGTTGCGAGGTATGGTCCGTGGTCCAACTACTCAGCAGCTGAGTAGTCAGGATCCATGCCACCAAGTTTTACCTCAATGGTCTTAGCTACATTTCCACCGCCGACATCGAAGTCGTCAGTGTACCGTAGCTCCACACGCTGTCCGACAACGGCATGGCGCATGTTACGATCAATGATTGTCTTACCACCTACGAGGTAGACCTCGCCAGCAGTAAGTTCAGTCGCATCGTCTTGTACTACTTTGCTGACAATGTCATTAAAGTATCCAAGTTCTGCTTTGATCTCATAGATCTTCTGCTTCTTTGTTGGGTCGTATGCGTCTTCACGTTCTTGAACACCTACTAGGGTTCCGCGAATTACATTCCCGATCTTTCCGAACTTAAACCAGTTCGAAGGGGGTGCAGCAAACTCGTCATCGTTCTCGAGTGCTGCGTATTTTTCCGATAAATCTTTTGTCATAGTCATGAATGGCTTACGCCTTAATTGTAATTGACTTAATAGCTCTCGTGAGCTTTTGATTTCTCGCAACCCCACCGCCCGGCGCGACCGAAGTCACGCAGCAGACGGTAGGAGAGAGCTGCATTCGCATGCAGTTTTATGTGATGCCGCTTTCGCGGCTAACCAGAGACTAACCTGACTTTAAATTATCAGGTTGTCCGTTAGATGGATCTAACGGACGGTGGAGTTGCGAGGTTTTGGGCGCTTAATCGAAAGTGAATCCTTTCTTTTCTACATAGAACTGAAACATCTCTTGAAAAAACTTAGTTCTCCCACGGCTGAGGTTACTTTGATGCCCTTCTTTGAGCATAACCTCATCCATTTGTTTTATAATTTCAGGTTCAAAGAACATTGTGACTCGAACACGCGGCTCTTTAAACCGTGTATCAAGATTGTATCCATTCTCTGTTGCGCCTCTCCTATCTTGTTCATCGTGTGGCATATACAACGAGTTAATTTTAAAGGTGTCACACCCCTATTGTACAACATGTGTAACATGAAGTACAGCTACTTTTTGTCTAAGCCTGGGGATAAAGCGCTCGGGTGAATCTCTTTAACGAGACTATTCATTTTCCCGCTCCAGCGTTTTAGAGCCAGCCTAAACTGTGGATCAAAGTGCTTGAAAGCTTCGTGCATTTTTCCATCGTCAACACAGAAGTTATGGCAATTGGTGCAGACAGGGAATTCCACTACTTGTTTTCTAAAGTTCCCCCGGCGACGCTCGATCTGAGCACTGCAACAAAGGGACCTTGAGTATTCCTTGTCCTTCCCGAAGGCTGCAGTGCTACCCTTTGCATGCAGGCGAACAGGTTTCCAAGGGGGAAACTTTTCTTTTTTTACTATCATAGAATCCGGTCTTCAAATCCTGGCTCCATCTGAGGTTGTCCGGGGTCCCCTCCATTGTTGAACCTGATGGGGTACATGTGTTGCTTGGCGCCTGTGCGCTTCTGCATATAGTAGGTTTTCTTCTCTGTCTTTGTAGACGGGAAGTTCTTATTGATCACGTCCCAGAAATGCCTCGACTGCATCATGAATCGTTCCGGTTTTCCACTGAACTCGTACCAACTTTTATATTGTTCGTAAACCATTTCAGTAGAGACAAGCTCCTCATAATCCGGATTGTATTCATAGTATTCGTGGAAGAACTCAAGGGCAGATGAACTTGAGATCTCCAGCTGTCTCTTCGTAGAGGAAAGTGTCTTTGGCATTTTAAGAATATACTTATTTGCCTGAAGTGCTTTCAACCTTTGAATGAGTTTATACACGATAGCGGGCAGCTCTTTCTTTAACTGATCTTCAAGATCCATGTTACCTTCGACGACAAACTTCCCGTCCGGCCTTGGTACACTTGGATCATTTGAGTTCGGCGGGACGAAGGTCCGGAGGAACGGCACAACATTGAGTCGCCTCGTGATCGCATAGTCAATGTCCTCGAACTTCAGCTCCTTGTTTGTAGAGATGATGTGCTTCGCTTGAGGCGTGAAGAAGAACGGTGCTTCGAACTTACGCTCAGCTTTGATCATATCTCTCGTGATGAGGGCCTTGATCTTATCTGGTCTCACATAGCGCGACTGATCTTCGTCTACGATGTTTACCTTCTTACCAATAAGCTCAGCCGCGCCAAACTTTTCTGACAAATCTTCCATCGAGAGCGCTGAGCAGAATTGCTCCCCGACAATCCACCTTACGAGCTTCAGGAATATAGACTTACCATTTGATCCCGAGCCGTGGAGAATAACCGCAACTGGGACAGGACTATGCACCGGCGATATGTAGTAGGCGAGAACATCCAGCATGAATTCCTTAAGTTCCTTATCTTCATTTGCTTCTACGTCTATGAATGTATTGTCGAAGTAGCTGTCTAAGGCTGGGGTCTGATGAGGCTTAGTCGGTAAATCGAAGTCGAACTTGTGAAAGCACGGCTTCTTTGGATCATGCTTTTCTACCTTGAAGGTTTCGAAGTTGAAGGTCTTGTCCTTGAATGCTGACCTTGGCGATCGGTAATCGCCGGTTACCTTCATGAGTTTATCTTCATCGTTGACACGGATGACTGCGCGTGTAAGCTCGCGGATTGTTTGTGTTGTCACGTCGACGCGTCCGTTGTATCTCCTTAGCAAGAACTCATCGAGCATTGTCTCGAACTCATCAATGGGGAAAATGAGATATGCCCCTTCTGAATATTTATAAAACGATTTGTCGTTCTCGTTGTAGAGAAGACCATCGCTCACCTCGTCTTCGAAGAAAGCATCACGCATTTCATACACCTTCGGCGCTCTCTTGGCCTTCTTTTTTTCCTGATGCTCTTCAGCGATCTCGGCGTACGATTTTGCTTTTGATTTTTCTTTCTTCATAATTGCGAGGTTAATTAGTTTTATTGATGAGAACGCCCCCTCAAGTGAGAGGGAGCGTGAGCTGGTCGGGGCTGGGAACGAGTAGCTTCAGAACCACGATGGACACAACGGTCTTGTGGGGGTCTCGTAGCTTTTCGATTCCTTCCACGATGTCGTGCCATACCTCACTGGCTTCCGTGCGGTCAGTGTACTTGATAGTGATGCGGTACATCATTCGCCTGACCTCCAGAGAGCGTACAGAAGTAGTCCGTACAGTGCGAGAAAGATGATGCACAGGAGCATGTCCCAGAGCAGGGTCATGGCTTCCTCCTCTTGGCGTCCTTCTCGGAGATGTAGACGAGTTCCGTCTTGATTTCTCCTTGGAAGGGATGACCTTCGTGGTTGTGCTTGAGTAGCATGACAGCGTCCTCAGCTGTTGAGCCGATAGCCTCGTCATACTGTCCGCACTTGTTGCATGTTCCGCTTGCCTTGTAGAGCTTCATGATGTTCCTCCCATGATGACAACGAATCCGATGGCGTCCTTGAGAGACTTCCAGTCTTCGTAGTCAATGAGTGATGTGGCTACTGTTGTAGGTTCACGACCTGCCTCGTAGCATGAGGGACAAGTCCCAAATACCTTGAGCTTTCGATCGCTAGTAGGAAGGGCGAAGTAGAGAACTGCATACGCACCACAAGGGCAACTGCATACAGAACTCTCGTCCGTGATGTGCCAGTGGGTGAGCATGGTAGCCTCCTTTGTTAGCCCCCAAGGACAGTCCGATGAACTGCCCCATGGTGACTAACTAGGAGTTGTTCGTAATTCCCTTGTTGAGCCACATAGAAGCTTCTTCTAGCTTCGTAAGAGCTAATGACTTACCTCGACTGTTCTCGATATTGTCATTGATTTTGTTATAAAGCTCTTGAAAAGCGTCT
>Ga0180433_10001393_pt1 | contig 40420 bp, 61 predicted proteins | sample SS_ome_8_FD_132980 | JGI IMG/M metagenome (GOLD analysis project Ga0180433, IMG submission 132980) | Hypersaline lake sediment archaeal communities from the Salton Sea, California, USA - SS_1_D_1 metaG | ecosystem: Environmental > Aquatic > Non-marine Saline and Alkaline > Hypersaline >... | reverse complement strand
TATTTGGGCGCTCCGGCCTTGAGCTGGTTCCCATGCTTTCCCAGGGCAGCGGTGCGATAAAGCTACTCCAGGAAAGAGCCGAGACATTAGGGCTTACATTCTCAGAAGTTGAGGGCCAGCAAGCAGAAGATTTTAATGACTCGCTGACTAATCTTAAGGGCGCAACTATGGGGCTGGCTCAGGCTATTGGCAGTATTTTAATCCCTCACTTGACCAAAATGTTCACGCATATGGCGGCGGGTATAATTTATACCCAACAGTTCATGGCTGAACAGGTTGAGGCTTACGGGAAAACAGAAGAAGAAATAAAAAATAACGAGAAGGCGCTAAAGAAGTACGCCACCGCCTTTGACTATCTTGCAAATCCTCAGTTAGTTTTTATCGACCTTGGTAGGCGAATCGGTAAAGCCATAAAGGGGTCAGGGCGGGAAGCCGAAACAGCAGAAGGTCGGTTTAAGTCGTTTGGTAGTATCCTTGAAGAGCTAAATACTCAATTCGAAACGGTCGGATCGTCTATAGAATCACTCTCCGATGGTGGTTTAGAAAATATAAACGAGGGGCTGGAAGACACAATAGACACACTTGCCGAGTCAGAGCAGTCCTGGCGTAATTATGGCATAACGGTTTCCGGTGTTTTATCCTCAATGGCCTTGCAAATGGCGAGCCTTGACTCAAGCTCTACTGATATGTTTTTAGACCAGCTTAACGTGAGAACGGATGCGGTTGATAGCTTTATGAATGGCTATCAAATGAAAATGATAGATACCTATGACAGAGAATCGGCATTACATGATAACCGCATGGTTATGCTTGCACTCTGGCAGACGGGTCTCTATAACGCAGCTGGCGTAGCTTCTGAGTTTTTCGGCTCATTGGCTACCATGCAGCTGACTGATTTGCAAATAGCACTCCAGACTAACGCTGCGGCAAAACAGTCTTTAAAGGATAGGTTTGAAGCTGGAAAAATATCTGCAAGAGATTATGAAGCGCAGATGAATAAGTTGACAAAAAACGAAGAAAAACAAAGAAAGGAGCAGGGGGCTAAGTACAAAGCCTTTGCTATCGCTCAAACAGTTGCCGACACCTATAGGGCGGCTCAAGGGTCACACGCAGCACTTGCGAATATACCTTATGTCGGGCCTGCACTGGGTATTGCGGCGGCTGCTGCTGCCGTAGCCTCCGGATTAGCAAGAGTCGGCCAGATCAAGGCCCAGCAGTTCCGGCAAGGCGGTATAGTTGAGGGCGGTCCGATGCTAAGCGGTACGGGCGAAGTAATGATCGGGGCGACTCCTGGTGAGGGGATTGTCAACCGTAGGGGTATGGAACGATTAGGAGCTGATGGTCTCGAAGCGTTAAACCGTGGTCGGTCATTAACAAATAATGTTACTTTAAACGTGGTAACGCGCGAAATTTCTGATGAATATATAGAATATAGCTTGGCACCGCGGTTAAGGCGGATATTAGCGAGGGCTGGCGCATAATGTTGCGGACTTCTACAAATTTTGATACCTATAACCAGGCGGCCAACAAAAAGCCGGTATGGGTTATTGAAATCGATGGCATTGCAACTAAGTTCGCATCGGGTACTTTTGGTGATATTGATGCGAATTATAAAAAGCTATTAAAGAAGATGGTGGTGAATAACGGGCAACTGGATCGGCTGAAACATCACATAACTTTCCCGAATATCAATTTCACCATTCTCGAGCAAGACGAAACATTGCTTGATTTAATGAATGCCAACGCCTTTATAGGTAAAAAGATCACAGCTAAGATCGGTTTCCAGGAATTAAATATTGCTGATTTCGCGGACTTGGTGCCATGTTATATCAAGGAAGTGCGGTTTATAGATGATTACCAATATCTTGAAATCAATGCGCAGCACCGATTGGCTGGTTTAAAACATCCCATATTCGGTGGTATGGCCACAGCAACGCTTGGCGCTGACCTGACATATGCTGGCACTACGGTTACAGTTGATGCAACCGCATCCTTTACCGCTGCCGGTTCTGCTACCTGGAATGAAACTGGCATCACATTTATTTCTATTGATGATGAGTTGATGGAATATACGGCGAAGCCGTCTGGGACAACATTTACGGTGACGCGCGGCAGTTACGGCAAACAACAAAAACACAATCAAGGCGCAACGGTGTATGAAACGGTATACTTCCACCATTACGCTAAAACATTAATGCGGCTATTGACTACAACTTCAGCTGGCACTAATGGTAGTTACGACCTCGGTATAGCCGATTACGGTCTTGGTATTGATGTGAGCGAGGTGGATACAAATCAGATACTTAATGAAGTTGGCCCATACGGGAAATTAGAAGGTGCAACCAATCGCGGCGGTTACGTCAATCCTGATGAAACCATTGAAAACGGGCTTGATTGGATTGAAAAAAATATATTGAATGTGATGCACGGGTATTTTATTATTACGCCTGAAAATAAACTTGGTGTAAAGTTGGGCGATATGGTAGGCGACAACTATCCGGATTATGCGCTAACTGCTGATGACATTAACGAGCTTCCGGTATACGAGCAACAGTTTGACAAAAATATTACACACGCCAGGATAATGAATGTGATTTATGGTACCGGGCAAGAGGTTTATAAGTATGAATACCAAGCGGCATCATATTCGGTATACGGAAAGTCCCGCAATATGATGATGATAAAGCTCCCAAATCTATTTACTTTTTTCCCGTGGGATGACATAGATGATACGGGTTGTTTGCTTGAGCGGTTTTTTGGTATGTATGGTGACCCTATGGCATTGATCACGCTGCAAACTAAATTGGAGCATCAAGTATTGAGACCTGGTGATCAGTTAAAACTTACACACGCTAAAATACCCGATATTCAAGCTGGCAGTCTTGGAATAACCAATAAGGGCATGGAAGTAACCGAGTCTATAATTACATACCAGGATGGTAAAATATCGCCGAAAGTTGTTTGCGAGTGGCCAAATTCGGTTGATAATGGTAGCATGGCCTTAACAATGGCTATCTGGAATGAAGCCGATATTGATGACACCACGCTAACGCGGGACGCGGATAAGGCAGAAGACAATTTACAGGCCGCCGATGCTTATTTGGATATTGGCAATTCACCACTTTATTATATCGGCTGGCTTGTTGTGGAATTTACCATAACGCCGCCAGGGGACGACGAGGCCGGTTCCGATGGCAGATATATTACGATTTACTTGCAAGGCCAACAACTCACAGATACAAACGATTGGGAGATTGAAAGGCGCGTTTATTATGATGAGCGGTCAAGCGATGAATTTACCGCTGAAGTGGGTTATTACATGAAAGGCAGTAATTATGTAGCTGAGTTGCGCGCACATTGGACGGCCACATCTGGAGGCACTGATCCGACGGTGAAAATGACTAAAGTTAAAATGTTGAGGTTTAATAGCTCAATAACAGAAACGGGATTATAATGGGTAATCCGCGAATACAATATAACAGTATCAACATAGATTTTGACCGTGGTTTTAATGTGTTCAGGCCTCATATCGTGGATAAGCGATCGACTAATGAGGCATCATCAGGCGTATCTGAGCATTTGCATTTTTACGGCAGAGAATATATTGAGGCTGGCTTTAAGCGGTTGCAAAACCATTTTATAATGCAGTTACGTGAATGGTATCGGTACGTGCGCGATGGGTCAGCGTTTAAGCTATGGCTTGACCGGGACCGTGGCGCATACGTGGCGTTCGAGGGCGAAAGCCTGAAAACTGCTAACGAAGTGTCACACACCGCGTTTGCGCGGACATCCAGCAACGACCATCGTATTAATCCGTATACGGGATTGGTTGAGAATATCGCTGCTGGATCGCCACGGTATGAAACCGGGAAATTTGGGCTCGCATTGAGGGTTGAAGGCGCTCAAACCAATTTATGCGCAGAGTCGGAAGATTTTAGTACAACCTGGACGGCATCAAGCATTACCGTTTCAGCCGATACGTCTGATATACTTGACCCTTCAGGCGGTACGGATGCGGATAAATTAACGGCATCTGCGGCTAATGGCACGCTATCATACGACACATCTACGGCTATAACAGATACGTCCGGCACGTTTAGCGTATATTTGCGTGCGCAATCTGGTGGCACAGATAATGTGATAATCGAATTATTGGATACGGCGGGTACGTCATTGGCGACTGAATCGTTGAGCGTGAATCCGTCGTGGACGCGGTACGAGGTCACTTATGTATCATCCGGCTCAATATCTAATAACTGGCGTTTCCGGATTAAAATTGTGAACAACGCTGACGTAATATATGGCTGGGGCGCGCAATTCGAAACCAGAACATTTGCGTCAAGCTACATAAGTACTGACGGCTCGACGGCAAATCGGAACGCAGAAACGGTGTATTGGCCGATTACTTCCGGTGAAGATATTGGCCGCCTGAAAGGTACTATCGCATTTTGGTTTAAGCCTCCGTGGAATTTTTTCGAGGAGCCAGAAGATATGCCGGTGCGTACTTTTTTGATGGTTAGGGATTCCGGCAACAACCGGTGTCTTGAAATATACAGAGATACCGATACAAAAATAAAAGCGAAGTTTGAGGATGCGGATAGCAACACAATGATTGCGCAAGCGGCAACTGGGAATTTAGTACAAAACGATTGGAATCTATGCGTACTTATGTATGACCTGACCGCTGCAGCCGCTTCAGTGAATTGGTATATAAATGGAGTTGAATCGTATAATCAAAATTGGCTTGCGGATCATGATGGGTTGCCAATATATGACGCTGATGATAACGTGATATACTTAGAGCGCACGGAATTTTCGGAAAACTCAATATTACCGAACAAGCCGGATCATTTTTATTTAGGCAATGATTCCAGTGGCTCGCAACCAAGTGATTGCTTAATAGATTCTGTTCTGTTTGATTTGGACGTAAAGTCATCTAATTGGGCCGCGAAACATTATGCACAAGCGCACGATTTTGGATACCGCCGGAATTATTGGAGTTCCGTAGAGCTGGTCGATGCTGAATTTACACCTGAGCTACTCACAGGCGGGAATGTCTATAACTTTGAATTTACTGCAAGAGAGGTTTTAACATGAAAAAGCTATTTGTTATTTTTCTGGCGTTTCTGTTGGTTGCGCCGGTGTTTGCGCAGACGCGAGGTCACAATTTAACCGAGCTAACATCCTTTTTGTCTGCGCCTTCTGACTCGGTTATGTTTATCGTGTTTGACAAATCAAGCGGATCGTGGGCGGCCAAAAAAGGCCATTGGGATGATTTGGTAACGGCAATGCGTGACAGCCTTTTGACCGATGAGGATATTGCCGTTAATTCTATTGCGGGTGACGGTTCGGCTTTGACGGGTATTGCATCAGGCACGGGCGGCATAACTAATACTGGATCAACGACTATAGAGGCTGATTCTGATTCAGACAATTCCGGTCAAATCGCCTTGCAGACTAAAGGCTCTACACGGCTAACGGTTGATACCAATGATGGATATATCGGCATAGGTGATACAGGGCCGGACGCTATGCTTGAAATTGCAGAGGCAGGAGATGTGCCTTTTATGATTTCGAACGGCGCAAGCGGTGACGGCGATTTTATGAAAGTCGATGCATCGGGCAACGTGGGAATCGGTACGGCCTCATCTTCTAATAAGCTTCACGTAAACGAAGCAAGCGGCGCGGTTATCGGCCGGTTTCAAGGCACGACTAATGCAAGCATTTATATCCAAGGCGGCAATACAGGCGATTCTTACCTTCTATTCGGCGATGCGGCAGATGATGATGTGGGTGCGATTAATTATGACCATACAACTAATTCCATGCGGTTCACCGTTAACACATCAGAAACGATGCGGATTGACAACTCTGGCAACGTAGGAATAGGTGTTACAGACCCCGATGAATTGTTAGAATTGTATAAGGTAGGAACACAATTAAAACTTTCAGGTGGAGCTGCTGACTATGCTACTTTTGCTGTAGCTGCTGATGGAGCATTGACAATAACTACTGTGGATGCAGATGCAGCAGAAGGCGATATTATATTGATGCCTGATGGCAACGTAGGAATAGGGACTACAGCCCCCGACAAAGCCCTTGAAATCAACTCAGCTACAGGAGCCAATCTCCGTCTTACCTATAACGATGCGGATGGAAGTGCAACGTATTATACTGACTTTTCAACGACTTCAAGCGGTGGATTAAGCATATCAGCGGTGGATAACATCATAGACCTGAACGGTGCATATCTTGTATCCACACAGAACATTCCTGACCTTGTAGCGGGTGCTGGAAAGACAGCGTATCGGTTTGATGGGACGGATGATTATATACAAGTTTCTGATAATGCGACTATTGATGATATATTTGATAACGGGGGTGCGGTATTTTTTACAATGCACCCAAATTCAGACGGTGAAAATGATGCTGGTATGTTGTTTGAAAAGAATACTGGTTATCTAAATGTTACTGGTGAGTCAGGGGGTGTCTGTTATATTCGCCTACTTCAGAATTTTAGCACTACGGATGGCTATTGGACATCATCAGTGCGAGATATAGCAATTAATAGTTGGAACTCGGTTGCGGTAAATTATAATAATGGTGCAACCTCTAATGACCCGGCTATGTGGGTGAACGGCGAAACGATAGATTTTGTGGAAAACGTGGCACCTGAAGGAGCAAGGGTGTCGGACAATGGTTCTGATATGTATATAGGCAACTTTTCAAGCGGAAATTTCACTTTTGATGGTGAAGTTTCCAGAGCTTTATTCTTTAACTTAGAACTTACAGAGTCCGAAATTCAGGCTTTATCAAGTGGTGCACCTGTCCCTTACAAGTATATAGGGGCGAGTCAGACTGAAATTGCATCGGGCAGCTTAACGGTTGGAAAACGATACAGGATTACAGCCCAAGACGGCGAAGATTTTACGGCTGATGGTGCTGCAAGTAATGATGTAGGAACCGAGTTTACCGCTACCGGAACAAATGTGACCCTCGATGCTAACGATAAGGTTAGGCAAATCGGCTGTGTAGCCCAATACGAACCCGATGGTATCACAGCCACTACATGGCATGATGCAAGTGGAAATGCTTTAGATGGCACTGTGAGCGGTGCTGCTGTTACGAATCCTCAAGAAGAGTTGTACGTAGTGGGTAGTGGTTATGTAGCAGGAGATTTGACTGTTGGCGGTACTGTTAACTATGCTGCAGATGCACAGGCAGATGATGACTATGAAATATCACTTCCAGGTGTCACCGCCCTTACTGCGGGATTGACCGTTACCTTTATTGCTACTACTGCCAACACAGACGGGGCAACACTTGAGATCACAGAGGTCGGCGATGTGGATGCCCTTGTTATTGCTGACGCTGCATCAGTCTCAACTGCTTTGGCTACGGGGGAAATCCTTGCAGGTCAAGTTGTGACTGCTGTATTTGATGGTACTAATTGGCAGGTAACGAGTCGATTAGCCAACGATAGAAATTAAAGTGTTGGAGGAAGCCCAATGAAACACTTGCTCACAGCCCTGCTGCTCTGCTTCCTTGCAACGGCCGGTACACACAATTACCGGACAGGCTTAATGATTAAACACAAATGAGGAGGACACAATGAAGTATTGGAGAGAGGTTTTAATGGTTCTGCTTTTAATCGCCGTGACCTGGTGCTTGTCATCCGGTTTTACACAGCTTTATGTTTCACGGATGAACAATACAATCAAGCAGTATGAAAACAGGGCGGCAAACACCGTCAACTTTATGAACGCAAAGGCGGATCAAGACTTACGGAAAGTAATGAGACAATTAGGCTATAACGTGGAATTGTTACCTGAAACACAGGAGAAAACTCTATGAAGAAAATAATCATTTTACTGTTCATTCTGGCAATGCCTTTAATGGTGCATAGTCAGGGGCTTTTCGATGCGGCAGACTATGATATGTCATGCATTGGAACAACGCCGGATACCACGGCAACGTTTGAACTATACCCGTATATGACGGTACGCTATGCCGCCGCTGATTCAATCGCACAGGATTCGGTTGACATTACGCTTGTCTTTGAAGTGACCGGCGATGAAAATGTTACCCTGCTTAGTGCGGTTCAATGGGAAACATTAGTAACCTATACTATCTCAGCGGATTCAACCGTTGCAAGTGACATTATAACTGATGCGGCTATTCAGAATTACAAGCACGGGCGTTTCAGGGCAACGGGCGGCTCGGACAATCGGACGCTTAACACAGGCGTAACGCTTGAAGTTTGCCGGTTCGGTTGGATAGAATCAAGGAGGCGATAACATGAAAAAGCTGATATTTGTATTGCTTCTGTTTCCGGCATTGGCGTTTGCGCAATGGGGCCAATTTTTTAAAACGTTCAGCGAATTAATCACGTTTGATGCAGGTATATCTATTGATGACTCGATTAAAGTAGGTGCTGATGATTGGATCGGTTTAGGTTCATCTAAAGGTAGATTAGAATTTAAGGATCAACTTGAGGATGTGATTAATGTAAAGAGCGCATACTTGTTCACCTATGAAGCCGCAGGCGCAGATGTTTTGACTGGATTAAGTGGCGCATCAGACGACGGCGAAGTACAGGTATACCAAAACAATTCAAAGGTGATCAGTTTCAATGCGGCAAGCGGTGCAGATAGCTACATTAACACATCCGGCAAGCTTGGCATAAACGATGCATCACCGGACAGCACACTTGACGTTACCGGCTCTGGCGCATTCTCAGGCAACTTAAAAGTTGGCGGCAAGATCACGGCAACGGGTGGAGTTGATCCGCCTTATATATCCTTCAATGCAGAGACAGAGGCCAGTATTCGCAAACGCTCAAAGGGGTTAATGCCGGATCAGGCGGTGATGCTATTTTGGAATGAAGGCGGCAAGCTCGGCCTGTATCATGTGGAGGAGGATAGATTCTATTATATCCCGTTGTATCCGGCTGACCATATCGAGAACCAGCGCAAGACATTGATGGATGGAATTATTATTGAATAGAATATCTATTGACAATACACCCCAAAATGATTAACTTTTAGAGAATCCCAAAACAGGAGGCTCTAATGAAAAAGATAATCATTGTACTATGTCTTGTATTGACAATGTCAGTACACGCACAAAGCCATATCGCTGGTGTGAAAATCTCATCGCCCCAGCTTGACGGCTGGACCTTGGGACATATGGCAAAAGGCGCTTTAGTCTACGGGGCTGGCCGTGCGATCGGCTTAAACAAAACACAGTCCGTTCTGCTTTCGGCATTCATGGCATTTAACTACGAGCTGTTCCATGACGGGCTTGGAATAGGCTACAGGTCTGACCCGTCCGGGGCTGACTTTGTAGGCGACTTAGCCGCTGATTGTTTGGGGGCTATTATAGTATGCGGGATTGAGGTGTTGTTACGCATTGACAAGAGAATAGACTTATACGCTTACGGTGGGAGATTTGGACTGGCAATATCATTATGATTTACAAACAAGGAGAAGTATCGCATGGCGTCTGCTTTTAAATCCGATGGCAATGGTGGAACAGTTGTTAATATTGGACTGCCGAATCTTAAACCGAAAACAGCGAAGCTCACACTGACACTTGGTATCATTGTCACACTGATCATAGCAATATCAGGCTGGGTATACAAGGCAGGCGGGCTGGTTTATGCACAATCTCAACACAAGGAAGCAATAGAAGCTAATAGCGCCGCTATTGTATCGCTTACTTCACGATTACGAGGTACCGAGGCACTAATGGGTCAGCTCAACGAAAAAATGTCGATAACAGCCAATGATGTCGATTGGATAAGAAAAACGATTGACAGGAAATATAACGAATAAGCCATGAAACTCTCAGAAAAACAAGCAGATTTTCTTTGGATGGTTGTAGAGCTTCTGCAGTATGTAAAAGTGGCATTAGAGGTTGATGAAACTTTTATCAAGGTAACTTCCTGGACTCGGACAATACAACAGCAGCTGATGCTTTACAAGTCCGGCAAATCTAAAACCATGAAGTCTAAGCACTTGTTGGGGTTGGCTGTAGACTTTGCACTCTTTAAAGATGGCAAGTTTTTAATCGACAATCCCCTATATAATATAATGGGTATGAAGTGGAAAGCAATGGGTGGGGTATGGGGCGGTGATTGGAGCTTTCACGATCCGTACCACTTTGAATACAACGAGAGGAAGCGTCTTGAATATCAAAAGAAGGAAGCCGAGCGGGAAGCCCTTACAGCTGCCAGTAGATAAATTGCCGGTACCCGATTTGCCCGAAATAAAAAAAGTCAAGGGTTTAGAGTGGCTTTGGTGGAAACTAAACGGGAATAAGCGCAATATAGGTTTCGCCATGCAAGGGGTAGGATATATATTAACAATATGGATGCCTGCAGGTTGGGGCCTTGTGGCTATCGGCGGTATACTTACAGGCGTAGGCGTTATACACGATCAAGTTAAGAAAAAAAAGGACGGAGACAATACAATATGGGACAGGGTGCTGGAGATTGTTAATTTAATTATTGAATACCTGAAAGGAGTTAAAAAATGATTGAATGGTTGAAAGGTAAAAAGACTTTTATAGTGGCAGGGATATTTTTAGTCCTTGTCGTGTTGTTCGCAGTCGGTATAGTGGTCCCCGAATGGGTGTTTGGTGTTTTAGGCGGGCTTGGCCTTGCTACATTCCGGGCTGCCATCTCCGAAATATCCGGTAACGCCGGATGGAAAACATACGTCGCCGCTGTTTGCGTAGTAGCAATATCGGTTTGCAATGCGCTGGGCCTGGCTTTGCCGTTTGATGTGATTTACGGCATACTGGCAGCCCTCGGCATAGTGGGTGTGCGTGACGCAGTAAGTAAATTGTAATTCCCCCTCTCCCTCTCTCCCTCCTTTCTCGCACGGGCTGGCTTCGGTTAGCCCGTGTTTTTATTTTAAAAATAAATAAAAAAAGCCTTGACTTTTATGATCTGTTTGATTAACATATAGGTGAGCAATAAAGCGGAGGCGACATTGAAACTCACAAAAACAAATAATAACGAAATTAAAGGGCGGGCTTGTATTGCTCAAATACCCCCCGGAACCCCCTCCGTTGCCCGCCCTAACTGTAACCACGCCCACATAGTCCGGCATGAGCAGACCCGTGCCTATCAACAGACTTACACCTCCTTGCCTTCGCATCTTGTTTTCGGCACTTGTGATTCCTGCCATTCTACGCTTACGCTTGGCTATGTGGTGTGTGGTATTTTTGGATACGTTGAAGTACCTAACAACAGGAGGGGATAATCATGTTGACGCTTACAGACAAATGGAACATCAAAGACATCATTGCAGAGGTGCTTACAAACCCTGATAGTAGGTCAGACAAGCAGAATGTCGCCTTTGAAATTGTAGACGAAATATCGAGAGATTTTGGAAAAGATGGCGAGCAATATGCTAAAGATTTTATTAATGAAACATATATAAATATATCTGTTAAACAAGGAGGGGATCATGATTTTCAAAAAGTTTAGTCCGCGAGATATTAACATTGCATTAGACGTTATCCGTGCGATGAATGATGCGGGATTAAAATTATCAGATTGGGATTCGTTGAGCGTTGAAATATCAATAGACGATGAATTAAAAAAAATGCATGGTTGGTATTATGATGGAGATGCTCAGCAAGTAATTTCGGATTATCTTAATGCGACTGGTACAAAGCGAATCAGGAGGGGATCATGACACTCGACAAAAAAGTGCGGTATTACAAAGAGTTGCGGGAACGGGCCGAGAGTTTATCTAAAGCCATTGACGCTCTGGATAAATTGCTTGAGTTGCTTGCCATTGACCCGAATAGCGAAGCCGGTCAGCGGATGCAAGCGATTAACAGAGCCGATCTTGACTTGCAGAAAACCATTAACTCATATCAGTATTAAGGAGGGGAAACCATGCGAGAAACAAGACCGTTAAACCCGCCGGAAAACTGGAAAGCAGAATGCCCGGTATGTGGTGGCGACTTTGACTGCTACCTTGAACAGAACGAAGTGACTTGGGAAGATGAAGCGGTTTGGGTGTGTGATAGATGTTTTGAAGATGGTGTGGTGTGCAAGAGCTGCGGAGAGTTTGAGCCGGACAGAATGGGTTCATTTTGCACGGGCTGCAATGATAGCTTGACAATTATTGAACGCATGGCAATGGAATAACCACTCCTTTCCCTCCGAACGGCGGGCAGGTCTTTCTATGGCTTCGGCCTGCCCGCCACTTCTAAAGGGGAAGGATAGAAAGAGAGGGACATAATGGAAACAGGAACAGACGTCATTGGTATCGAAAAAGCTCTCGATATAGAACCCACGGGGTTCTCGTTTTCGGGTGACATTGGAAAACTTGCGGAAGCTATGGCAAAGGCTCAAAGTGAAATACGCACGGCTGTAAAAGACTCAAAGAACCCTTTTTACAAAAGCAGCTATGCCGACTTGACTTCGGTGTGGGATGCTTGCCGCGGACCGCTTTCAAAGAATGGGCTTGCTGTTCTGCAGCCCACTACAACGGCCATCAACGGCGAAGTGGAACTGGTGACGTTTATTATTCATTCAAGCGGACAGTGGGTCAAGGGTACTTTAAGAGTCACGCCTGGAAAAATGAAAGGGCAAAGCTTTGAATTATCAAAAGACCCCCAGAGTTTAGGATCTGCTATTACGTATGCCAGACGATACGGACTTGCCTCTATGGTCGGGGTTGCGCCAGAGGGTGATGACGATGACGGCGAAAAAGCTATGGGAAGAACTAAAAGCGGCGATCAGCTTTCGGAAGCATCAAGGGCGTTAGCTTCCCGTATGTATGACTTTCTCTGTGCTAAATACAACGGGAAAGTTGAGGGTGTTCAAGCTGAAATTAAGCAGACCTGTAAGGATGAGGGACTGCCCGTTGTGGCTAAGTTCGGCAAAATGACTAATGATGCGATCACGCACCTTTGGAAAGTCTGGGGCAAGGAAGTTATAGAATTCGAAGGGAGTGCAAAATGATAAACCAAGTAACTCTGGTGGGACGCACGGGCAAAGACGCTGAAGTAAAGTATATTGCAAGCGGTACGGCGGTTGCCAATGTGTCCGTGGCCACTACTGAAAAGTGGAAAAAGGACGGACAAGCCAAAGAACGGACTGAATGGCATAACGTTACATTCTGGGGCAATCTGGCAGAAATAGCAGGTGAGTATTTAAAGAAGGGAACGCTTGTCTATGTCCAGGGCAAGCTCCAATATGATGAATGGGAGAAAGACGGGCAGAAGCATAGGGGTGTTAAGGTAGTCGCCGATAAGATGCAGATGTTATCAAGCAAGGGCGAGGCAAAACCTAAAACATACACAGAAGATGACTTGCCGCCTGGTTTTGAAAAAGCATCACCACCTAAAGACTCAGACCTTCCATTTTGAGGGCATCATGACCACTGAAGAACAAGTCAAGGAAAATTTAAAACGCATCCAGGAAAAGGCCGGGGAAATCGAAAGCATTATGGCAAAGGTCAAAATGCTTGAGTCCGAGATAGCGACGCTTGAACGCCAAAACCGGATGCTTGAAGGTGACGGGATATATAGTTGCTTGAAACCATACGGGAATGACTAACAATGACTGGGGCAACCTGTACGCACACAATAACTAATAACGGCATAGGGTTGGAAAATGAGACACGGGTTGCCCCAGAGGAGGTTGACGGATGGAATATATAATGGATATACTTAAACACGAAGATATACGGCTTGTGGATGGACGTTATTCTGGCGGGTTCGTAGATGATGTTGAATTAGAATTACTTGTGCAACGGGAACTTGTTGAGGTATATAGAAAAGATGACGACAGCCCTGCTTTTGTAAGGTTGCCACGTTGAAAATAACCGCCTACAACACACCGCTACACACCCTGCTCACCGTCAGGCTATGGGCATGGTGGGTTAAGATAACATTTATATGGCCAAGATGCCTTATACATATAAAGTATGCTTTACGTATGTTTAGAATATACTTAATCACAAAGGGCTACCATGCATCCCTGCCGACTAAACGATAACCAGCCTTGCCAGCACGCCGTTGAACGAGAGGGCGTAGTCTACTGTTGCAGCAGGCGTTGCAAGGGGACAAATATCACCAAGCTAATGCTGAAATGTCCGGCGAAAAGGAGGGGAAAATGACACAGGCGGTACTCGATATGCCTACTAAAGAGAACGTACAGTCTACCCGTAACAGTACGCTTAATTCCATAATACAGTGCGGAAACCGTGACTGCAAAAACTATTTTCATGCCAGGCGTAATACGGCTACTTACTGTTCAGACGCTTGCAGAGTTGCCGAATACCGTTATCGCAAGGATGAAAAGCGGGCAGCCAGGCGGCAAGAGCGTCGAGACTTCTGGAAAGCGGAAGCCGAGACTTGTAAATATCTGCCAGACTTAATCGCCCTTGCTCTTGCCAAGTACGAACAGGGCTATCGCTATTATAAGATAGACGCATTGACAGGTGAATATATTTGCGCTTGCATTAGAGACGGAAAAGACGTATCTTTAAACAACAACCTGCGTCCGCATTTAGCAAGGTTGATCGAGGCGGCTGATCCGAGGTTGGCTAACTTTTTTAGGCATAAGGAGAAATAGGATTGAAAAGATTTACAGACGCTAAAAAATGGGACAAGCCCTGGTTCCGCACCTTGCCACCGAAAATGAAATGCCTATGGTATTACATACTTGACAAGTGCGATAATGCCGGAGTTATCGAATTAGACATTGATGCTGCCAGTTTTATGATAGGTGCGCAAATCACGATAGACGAAGCGGAACAACATCTAAACAAACAAATCAAGAGAGTGAATGGCAATAAATGGTGGATAGTAGACTTTATTAAATATCAGTATGGTAGTCTTTCAGAATCTTGTAAACCTCATTTACAAGTTATCTCTCTTTTAAAGAATCATGGTCTTTTTAAAGAGTATGCAAAGGGTATATATACCCTCAAAGAAAAGGATAAGGATAAAGAACAGGATAAAGGTAAGGACAAGGACAAGGAAAAAGAAAAAGAAAAGAAACATAAATACGGTGTTAATAAAAATGTTTTACTGACTGATCGGGAACTTGAGCGATTAAAGAAAGACCATACCGAAACGGTGACACTCCTTGCTATTGATTATTTGAGTAATTACAAAATCGAGAAGGGGTATAAAACTAAGTCCGATAATCTGACGTTGCGAAGGTGGGTGTTTGGTGCAGTCCAAAAAAACATGAAGCCGGAGGATTTGGAAAAAATGAAACGTGAGGTAATGACAAAAGTAGAGGGGGTATTCGGTGAGTAGCGTCAAATGGTCAGCCACCAAGCGTGAAGCCATGCAAAAGGTGAGCGAGGTGTTTGGTGACTAACCCTGAAACAGCCGTCCTTGCCTGCTGCCTGCTTGATGCCGAGGTTATCCCCCAGGCAACCGAGGCGCTGCAGCCAAACGACTTCGAATGCCCGAAGCACCGCCAAATATTTCAAACGATTGCTGAGGCGGATGGCGCCGTTGACAAGGTGACTTTAGGCGAGGCAGGTTGTAACGCTGAACTGTTAGGCGAAATAGCAAACTATATCCCCTCAGCCGTTCCGGTGGCTGAATATATCGAGCTGGTTTTAAAACATAGCAGGCTCCGCAAAATTCAGGCTTTGGGTAAGACTTTATACGCTATGCAGGACTTCGAAAAAGCGGTCGAGTATACTGAAAAGGCGCTGACTGCGATTACGGAAAACCGAGCGGAACAGGATGAGACATTCGCAACGGCTTTGCATGAGTTTATAGACGAAGTGGACCGCCGGAAAGCCGGTGAGATAATCGGGCTGGATTGTGGGTTAGGGATAGGCGAAATCCAGAAGGGTCAGCTTATTTACATAGCCGGACGCACCTCACATGGTAAAACGTCTTTAGCGACCCAGCTTGCCGGGCGTTTTGCGCTTGCCGGGAAAGCGGTCGGGATTATCAGCCTTGAAATGACACGCCGGGAAATTGCCGGACGTATGGTTGCTCAGGTTGCAGACGTACCGTACTGGAAGTATGAGACGGCGAGATTAGACAATAACGAGTGGCTGAATATCAGCCAGAAAATGGGCGAAATCGGCAAAACGAAAGTGTTTATTAATACCACTACAGATACGGCCATGCAGATCAAAGCCCATGCCCGTAAGTGGTTCCGCAAAGAAGGGATAGACGTGCTGATCATTGATTACATTCAACTCATGCAGGGTTCTGGCGATAAGCGTAACTATGTCTTGGCCGAAATATCAAGGGAGCTGAAAAAGTTAGCCGGCGAATTGGAGATACCGGTTATTTGCCTGTCACAGCTTAATCGTGATTCAGAGCGGGAAAACCGGAGACCGAGGCTTTCAGACTTGCGGGATTCAGGAGCGATAGAGCAAGATGCGGACAAGGTGATATTTGTATACCGCCCGAATTATAACAAAGGCAGTAACGAGCCGGAAGAGGAAGCGGAGCTGATAGTCGGCAAGAACCGGAACGGTCCGACAGGGATCAGAAATGTACTGTTTAAGTTGGAGTCAATGACTTTTAAAGAACAGATAGGAGAGTCGCCATTTTAGAACGCCAATTAACAGCCCAATCCGGCACTATCCAGAAGCACCTACCGCCCTTATACCATTGGGAGCGCATATTCGATGTTGACAATAAGCGCAGACATACCAATGGATATGACGGGCTTTTACTCAAAGGGAACAATGCTTATTGCGTAGAGGTGAAAATGGCAAACGCTGGATTGACAAATACCGAGCGGGCAGCGGAAAAGCGTCTGCGAGAGGCGGGTTGCAAGTATCTTGTCCTGCGTTGGTTTGGTACGGATGAGAAGCCGGATATATGGCGGTTAGAGGATGGTGGGCAAGCGTGGCATGGGTCACTTAGAAACTGTTTAAAAGGATTGGAGGGTTAACATGAAATGCAAACATAAGTGGGAGGCAACTGGTAGACAGACACGGGTAGGGGTTGATGTGTATATGGAATTATTGATAGAATATGTTTGTACAAAATGTGGTGATAAGAGGTGGTTTTAGAATGTTAGTTGAAAATACATTATTCGGCGAGGTTGACAAGGTTGCTATTGCTATCAAACGGTTGCAGATGTTTGAACCGCCTGAAGGTTACTACCTTGCGTTCTCCGGTGGTAAGGACTCGATAGTGATTAAGAAGTTAGCAGACATGGCAGGGGTAAAGTATGATGCCCACTATTCAGTAACCACGATAGACCCGCCAGAGCTTATCTACTTTATGCGTGAACACCATAAAGATGTGATTTGGGATAAGCCAAAAATGCCGTTTTTGAAAATGATGGTCAAGCGGGGTTTCCCCCAAAGGCAGAGGCGCTGGTGCTGTAAAGAATACAAAGAGGGTGGAGGGTCGGGACGGTTGGTAGTGACGGGTGTACGTTGGGCTGAGTCAGCGAAACGAGCGAACCGCAAAATGTTAGAGGCGTGTTATAATGATGTGACGAGAAAGTTTTTACACCCAATTATAGATTGGGCTGACACTGATGTATGGGAATTTATTAGAAAACAGAACTTGCCTTATTGTAGGCTCTACGATGAAAATTGGCAACGGATTGGCTGTTTATTTTGCCCAAATGCGACAAATAAAGAGAAGCAATTACACGCTATACGATACCCGAAGTTCGCTAAATGTTTTGAGAGAGCGTTCCAATTATTATGGGAAGATAGAAAAGCAAAGGGGTTAAAATCGGTTGACCGGTGGGAGAGTGGTAAGGCTATGTTTGATTGGTGGTTGGTAAGCCGAGTCAAAAAAGAGGACAAATCACAAGTTAGAATATTTGACTAAGGAGGACTAACATGATACACTGGGCATGGTTACTATTGGCATTTTTCGCGGGCATGGGCTGTTTGTTATTTGCTCAGTTGCCAGGCTTTACTTCCGCTTGGAACCGAGAAGCAGAAGCCCGAATGATAATCAACAGCCTGCTATACGCTGATCAGGCAGGCAGACCGGATGCGGAAAAGCGGGCTGAACTTTGGCTAAAGGAGGGTTGAGTTATGGAAAAGCCGAGAGATATTCTTGAAGGCGGTATGAAAGATATGTATTGGAAGGGCTACGACAGAGGCTTTGAGGCCGGACAACAGAGCGTCCCATACGACCCGTGCGCTTGTAAATTTCATGAGGACGGTGAGACAATACTTAAACCGTGTATGGCTCACAAGAAATGGAAAGAGAGCGTCCTATCCGTTGAGGAAATAGTGGAGACTTTGCCGGAAAAGCATTATTTCAGCATTACTAAAAAGGGTCATTGGATGATACGCGAACAAGCTGCATTTACAACGGCACTTTCCGGTCTTGACCTTGCCTCACTCAAAAAGCAGATAGAGGGAATGAAAGATGAATCTATTTGACAGGCTTATATACCGTCTATTCTATTGGCGGTATGATAAAATATTCAAAGATAACCCACAACTGCTTGAGTTTTTTGTTGGGCATATTCAGTCTTACCAAGATCAACAAGAGCGTGAACTTTCAAAGGAGTGAGTGATGAAAACTATACTTGAGTATAGAATGTGGCAAGATGGCGAGCCATTTATTATTCGGGAAGATAAAGACTACAAGGTCACGTACAGACATTCAAACGATACCTTAAAAGAGACTCTTAATCACTTCAAGCAGTTCCTTCAAGCGTGTGGATATTCTATAAGGGGTGACATTGAAATCGTTGAGGAAATTAACCAAAGAACAGAAAGGAATTAACAATGGGAAAAACAGCCAGAGGTAAGCGTGACGGTACGGGTCCGCATAAAAACAGCCCTCGCAAAGTCGGCCGCAGACAAGCAAGCGGAAGGCCGTGCCCCGTGAAAAAGAGAAGATGATAAGAGGTTACCCAAACAGCGTAACGCAGAAAGCGTAAAGGAGGAGAGATGAAAAGAGGCACAATACAAGCAGGCATACTCGCCCTGCTGATCATAGCAGGCGTGATCTTTCTCCGCTGCATCCCTGACGGGAACACCGACACACTGCTGGTCAAGATTGACAGACTTGAAACCGAGAGGGATTCACTGGCTTTCCGGTGTATGGCTTTGTCTGATATTATCGGACAGAACGAGATAACGATTGACTCACTTGTAACAACCGCCGAGGCTCAGTTGTTACATATTGCCGACCTGGAAATGCTTTCAGATAGCCTCATGCTAATGTCGGAGTGGTTACGTTCTGAGTTGTACAGTGCTACATTATTAGTGAGTTTTTTAGACTCTGCCCTTACGCTCTGTAAAAATATTTCAGGCCAGAGCCTTACGATTACATGGGATAGGAGCACCGAACCCGACCTTGCAGGGTATCGCGTTTACAGGGACGGCGTGTTTCATGTCGAAGTTCCCGACACGTTTTACAAACCTGTCGAAGCAGGAGTGTATGACATATCGGCGGTTGACGTAGTAGGCAACGAAAGCGAACGGGTTAGAGCGGAGGTGTTGAAATGAGGCGAAAAATAAAATACGTGCGAGAGGGTTACCGAGTTCATAACCATGTAGTCGCCTTGAAAAAGGATGAGTGCGGGCTATGGCTGAAAGCGTATCTGATCCCGGCAAAGCGAGAGTACAAGCGGTGGCACAATGACAAGACGTTTCCGCTGAAATATAGGCTCCGTGCCATTTACAACGGCTATGATTATAACGGGTGGATATTTTGAAGGTTCCTAAGCCAAAACACAAGCGTAAAAAGCGGTCAAGACCTGGTGGAGTCCAGAGGCGGATGAACCTATATCGAGAGGCGCACCCTGTATGCGAATGGTGCGGTATCAAGAGAAGTGTTTTAACTCATCACATACACACCGTAGGCATGGGCGGTGTTCCGGCTGACCATTGGAAACATAGCGAACGGAACTTCGCCGCCCTTTGTGATGCTTGCCATCGGCGGGCGCACCAATATCCGAACGTGGCTAAAGCGTATTTCGAACAGGTCAAAGGAGGGTGAAATGGATTATAATGAGTTTTTAAAAAGGAAGTTGCAATGTGATGAGGATTCCGGATTTAAACCTGTATGGATACCAGACTTTCTTTTCCCGTTTCAACAGATGCTTACGGAGTGGGCTATTAAGAAGGGGCGCGCTGCTTTATTTGCTGATTGCGGGCTTGGAAAAACTCCGATGCAACTTGTTTGGGCTGAAAACCTTGCGAGGAAATTTAATAAAAATGTTCTTATAATTACGCCCCTTGCGGTTTCTTACCAGACTATTAGAGAGGGGGAAAAATTTGGGATAAAAGTCGTGAGGTCTATTGACGGGAAGGTGACCAATAAAATAACAGTGACTAATTACGAGCGATTGCATTATTTTGATCCGCAAGATTTTGTTGGTGTAGTTTGTGATGAGTCGAGCGCTATAAAGGCCTTTGACGGAAAACGCCGCAAAGAGGTTACGCGGTTTCTGTCTAAAATGCAATATAGGCTTTTATGTACGGCAACGGCGGCGCCAAATGATTACATAGAGCTTGGTACGGCTTCGGAGGCTTTGGGGTATATGGTTCAATCTGATATGTTGGAAATGTTTTTTAGGTCTTTGGATAATATGAGGCATACTTTATTTAAGGATGGTGATTTTTGGAATCGTGCAAAATATGCATTGAAGCCACATGGTGAGTTGCCTTTTTGGCGCTGGGTATGTTCGTGGGCGCGCGCCATGAAAAAACCTTCTGATTATGGATTTAATGATAATGGTTTTATCTTGCCGGAGTTGAAAGAAGTCCAACATATTGTTGAATGCAACCGCCCTTTTAATGGCGAATTATTCCCTAAAATCGCAGTAACATTTAAGGAACAGCGAGAAGAGCGTAAATTAACGATGAATGAAAGATGTGAAAAAGTTGCTGATCTTGTGAAGGACAACTTCCCCGCTGTTGTATGGTGCCAATACAACTATGAGGGCGATTTGTTGGAAGGCCTTATACCTAATGGAGTTCAGGTTGCTGGGTGTACACCGGATGATGAAAAAGAGGAAAAACTGCTTGCGTTTACGGACGGGGAAATTCCGATATTGATAACCAAGCCGAAAATAGGCGCATGGGGCCTTAATTGGCAGCATTGCGGACATCACACATTTTTCCCGTCGCATTCTTTTGAGCAGTATTATCAAGCTGTGCGAAGGTCTTTGCGGTTTGGCAGGGTCGATCCCGTTGTTGTGGACATTGTAACGACTGATGGAGAAAGAGGTGTGCTTGCAAACTTGCAGGGAAAGCAAAAACGAGCTGATGGTTTATTTACTTTTATTGTCCAAGAGATGAACAATGTTATAAATCTGAAAATTGAGGATAAACATAAAAAAGAAATGGAGGTTCCGGCATGGCTATAATAAATCAGGAAATTACAGAAAAGTATGCAGCATATAACGCTGATTGTATGGAAGTTCTGCCGACCCTTAAAAAAGATTCGGTTGATTTTTCTATATATTCACCGCCGTTCCCGGAACTGTATCAGTATAGCAACGACCCGCGTGATATGTCAAACTGCAAAGATTATGACGAGGGAATTGAGCAATTCGATTTTATTGTTAATGAAATATCAAAACTAACAAAGCCGGGAAGATTGACCGCCGTGCATTGCATGGACTTAAAGCGTGGTAACGTTTATCAGAAAGATTTTCCTGGTGACATTATTAAAGTCCACGAAAACAATCAATTTAATTTTTTTTGCAGGATAACGATATGGAAGGACCCTTGGTTAATTGCAAGGCGGACAAGGATGCGTAGTCTGATGCACAAAACAATAGTTGAGGATTCAAGTAGGTGTAGGGTTGCTGGGCCTGATTATATACTTGTATTTAAAAAGGGTGGTGAAAACGAAGTGCCAATCATACATGAGCATGGATTTAAGCAATACATCGGTGAGCTTCCGGTGCCAGAACACCTTATAGTAAAATACTATAATTTTAAGGGTGATCAAAAACTGAACAAATTAAGTCACTGGATTTGGCGTCGCTATGCCTCTCCTGTCTGGACTGACATTAGATCGGGGAGGCTTTTGCCGTATCGTGAAGCCAAGGAAGAGCAGGATGAAAAGCACGTATGCCCACTACAACTTGATGTTATAGAGCGCTGCCTTGTTCTTTGGAGTAATTCTGGCGATGTTGTGTTGACTCCATTTATGGGCGTTGGTTCAGAGGTTTATTCTGCCTTGAGGTATGGCCGGAAGGCTGTTGGTATTGAACTAAAAGAAACCTATTACCGCCAGGCATTGAATAATATTTATCAATCAGTTAATGGAACGGATAAAGAAGATCAAAACAACTTATTTTCCGCCGTAGAAAGCGAGTCAGCTAATGCGTAGGCTCTACATAGCAGGCCCGTACTCTGCGGATAACGTTATTACCGTCCTTAATAATATGCGGAAGGGTATGCGGATATCGACAGAGGCTTTTCTTGCAGGATTTGCCCCGTTCTGTCCCTGGTTGGATTATCAGTATACGCTCATGCTCCGAGAGGGCGAGAGTCTGACCGTGCCGGATTATTACGGTTACTCAAACGCATGGCTTGAAGTATCAGACGGTATACTGTTAATCGAGGGCTGGGAAAACTCAAAGGGCGCGCTTGCCGAAAAAGTCCTTGCCGAGAAGCTGGGCATACCCGTCTTTTATAGGCTTGAGGACGTTGTAGAGCATTTTAAACCTGTAAGGGATGGGAACGGATGAAACCTGACAGCCAATGCGGACGAACTGCTATCAAGGCATACGGCGAATGCCTCAACATGAGCCATGACTTCGGCGGGTTGAGAGTAACCTGCAAGGTGTCCGCTCCGTTCTGTTTTTCTACACTTATTGACAAGTGAGGATGAAATGAACGAAAAATATTCAGAATATAGATGTGAGAATTGTAGTAAATTTTTCATCCTTGAAAGTAAGCAATCTAAATCTATGCCATATTGCCCATATTGTTCTGATGATTGGTTTGTTGAGTTTATAGCAGAAATATTTGTTGTAAGACCAATTAAACCCGTTTCAAACGGCTCATAAATGGCTCATATAGTTAATTGATAATTGTATGCAGAATATAACGGAGTTCATTATAATGCGCAAACGTTCACCAATAGTGAACCATGATCAGTATTTTTAAACTATCGGTCTGACTGATCTTTCACTTTTACCAATCATTTCAGCAAACGCTGAAAGGAGAGAAAATAATGGATGCAGTTTTTGCTTTTTTAATGGGATTCGGTTTGGGAATGTGCGTAACTGCACAGATTTGGAAATGGCACGAGCGGAAAAGGAGGACACAGAATGAAAGTACAGATAACAAATGAAGATGGAGTTCGATGGTATAAAACAGGCGAAGTTTATGATGTATGGGATGACCTACAATATCATTTAAAAGATGGGTCATCAAGAAGCATCAGAGTAAAGCACTGCGAACCCGTTCCGGACGATACAGAACTTGATGAAGGAAACTATGACAATGTAAGCAAGCATCTTACAGACTGTAACTGCCATGCGAGGGAGCCTGGAATAATAAAACAGCTCACTTGCCAAAACTGTGGCAAAGTATTTACTACCAATTATGATACAAACCTTTGTCCAAAATGTTATGAGTTCTATACACCTAACCCTACTAACAAGGAATCCATCCTAACCAAACCCGACCGCCAACCCGATGCAGACCCTAAAAAATTACGGTGGAGCCTATTACCCTGGCGTGAACTTGAAGGAGTTGTTAGGGCATTTCAGGATGGTGCAAAACGTGATGGGCGTTGTGTAGACGATTGGAAACAAATGTATGTCGATCAACGGGCGATACTGTTTGATAAAATGATGCGCCATTTAAAGCAGTACCAAGACGGACGCAAGGTAGACAAGGATAGCGGACTACACCCCTTGTCACATTTGATAGCTATGGCACTAATAGCAAAGTGGTTTGAAAACGAGCCGAGGCAAAGTGAATAACACCTCACCCAAAACACAGACTGTCAAGGCCATGCTTGCAAGGTTCCCCAGGGCGACTACTAAATGTTTAGCCCGCAAGCTATACCATGAAAACCCGTTGATGTTTAACAGTGTTGAGCAGGCGAGAACCGTGTTGCGTTATTGGCGGGGTGCACTGGGGAAGAGTCACCGTGAAAAAATATCGGAGGAATTTGTGAGACCACTCAAGGAAGCGGAAGCGAAAAGGCAGAACCCCTTTGGTTTGCCGGAGTCTCAAGCGGATGATTGGAAGCCCATAAAGTTCCCGATAACTAAAGGCAGAGGTGTTATTTTGCCGGACTTGCATATCCCCTACCATGACAACGACGCGATTACCTTGGCTTTGAAATGGGCGAAAAAGGAAAAGTACACCGACTTTGTACTGCTATTGGGCGACATTCAGGATCACTATTCCCTTTCAAGATTCCAAAAAGACCCGCGCAAGCGGAGATACAAAGAGGAAACCGAGGACGTAAACAAGTTTTTAGATGTTCTGGAAAAGCAGTTTCCGAAGGCGCAGATCATTTACAAGCTGGGCAATCATGAGTGGCGCCTCCACCGCTACCTGCAGGCTAAGGCCCCTGAAATATTTGACCTGACTGATTTTATCTGGAAGATGCAGTTAAGGATTAAGGAGCGTGGCATCATTCCGGTCGATCACGATGTTTATATGCGAGTCGGCAAGCTCTCCATCATGCACGGGCATGAGTTGAACGGGGCAAGCGCAACCGTTAATCCGGCAAGAGGGGCGTACCTGAAAGCACATGAGTGCGTATTGATGGGACACTATCACCGTTCAAGCACCCACTCGGAAACGTCTCTAAACAGACGGCTTGATACAGCTTGGAGCCTGGGTTGCCTGTGCTGCCTATGGCCGGAGTATGCAAGGATCAACCGTTGGAACCATGGGTTTGCAGGGCTGGAAGTGAACGGAGATGACTTCGAAATAGAGAACAAGCGTATAGTGAAAGGATTGGTGAGATGAATGTTGACCTAATAAAACAGATGATAGCTGAGAAGTATGTATCTATGCAGAAGCACCCTGACGCTGATTTGTTCATTCTAAACTATACGCAAAAAACGCAGTTTGAGTGGAATTGGAATGAAGCAACCTTGATGTGCCGAGGGCTTATCGTTGATGGAGATTGGAATATAATAGCTCGTCCGTTCCCGAAATTCTTTAACCTTGAAGAACTGCAAAGAGAAGAGCATTGGCAGATACCAAACGAACCTTTTGAAGTGTACGAAAAGCTGGATGGATCACTTGGAATATTGTATTGGTTGGACGGCGAACCATTCATAGCAACCAGAGGGAGCTTTACAAGCGAACAGGCCATTGAGGGAACAAAGATGTTCAGAGAAAGAGAAGCAGATTGGTTTTTATTGAGGAAATATACATATCTATTCGAGATTATTTACCCACAGAATAGAATTGTGATAGACTACGGAAACGAGCGACTATTGCATTTACTTGCAGTCATTGACCCAGAAACAGGCAATGATGTGGATGTTGTTAACCCACACACCATACCGTTCCCGATGGCAAAAAGGTATGATGGGATAAAAGATATTACAAAGCTGCGCGATTTGGACGGAGCCAACAGAGAAGGTTTTGTTGTGAGGTTCCAAAGTGGGTTGCGGATAAAGTTGAAATATGAGGAATACAAACGGCTTCACAGATTAATAACCCACATGAATCCCCGCCATATATGGGAGCATTTACGGGAGCATGGGGATGTGAAACAACTGATCGAGAATGTACCGGATGAGTTTTACACATGGGTACGGGACATTGAAGCCGGACTTCGGCATGATTACGATGTGGTTGATTGCGAGTGTAAGCAAGACTTTAAGGACTACGGGAATAGAAAGACAAACGCCCTGTATTATCAGAAATGCTCATTCCCATCAATACTGTTTAAGATGTTGGACGGCAAAGATTATGCTGATTTAATATGGAAGCAAATTAAGCCGAAAGCGGACGCAGTATTTAAGGCTGAAATTTAACGGGGGCGAAATAGTTTCGAGGTGGTCGCAAATTGCGACTTCCCACGCCGGTGCGATTCCGGCCGCCTCCACTAATAAGGAGTGAGAGATGAAAAACAGCGTGGAAAGCGTAGCAGCCGAGATACAGCTAACTATCGGCAAGATAGAAAAGACCCTTGACACCATCAAGGAATACGCAGACAAGAAGGCCACCACTATTGCCGAGTATGAAAAGGCCCTGTCTATCGCCGTTCTGCGTTTGAAAACTGAAGGCGAGTATGTCAGCGTGATAGACAGGTTGGCAAGAGGTGACTGCTGGAAGCAGAAGTTAGAAGCGGACAAGGCCGAAAGCTATTATCGGAACGCTATCAAGGGACTTGAGGCGTTCGAGGCAATCTTGAACGGATGGCAGTCTATATTCCGGCATCTTGAAGGGAAGGTGAAAACATGAAAACTTGCAGGCAGATATGGGATTATTGGGTGAGTCCGTCAGAGACTAATCATTGGTCAAATTATAAATTCAACAAAAATACGTCGGGGCGGACTTATATGATTGCTGATGTATTCAATGAATTTATACCAAAGGATTATTCTATCGTTGAGCTGGGGTGTAATATCGGGCGCAACTTGGAGTATTTGAGCCAGCGGGGGTATAACAACTTGATGGGTGTAGAGATCAACAAAGCCGCTTATCAACACAGGGTCTATCCAAATATATTAAACACTACGGTGGAGTTGGCGGTGTTTCATGTTAAGGCTGATGTCGTGTTTACCTGCGCTTTTTTTGAGCATCTGCACCCAGAGTCTGAGGGCGTATTTTGGGCGATAGAGAATTGGATCAAACCGGAGTATGTTATAACCCTTGAAGATGAATTGTACAAATCTCCCCGACATTTTCCGAGAAACTATGAAAAGGTATTCAACTGTTACGATCAGGTATATGTTAAGAACTGCCAGCTTGTAAGGGGGTTAAATTATCGGTTTATGTTACGAGTCCAGAGGAGGAAAACATGATAGGCGTACTCACTTACGGAAAGCCGCACAGAAAAACAACCGACTTAGTATTGGGGTTAGTAGCAAGAGGTATTAAGCCTCATATAATTACTACCCTATGGGAAGAGCGCAAGAACCATATCCCCCTGTATCCACACAGACCAACGGGTGGGATTGATCCATCAGTCATGGCTAAGAACTTAGGGCTGCCGATTACCCACCTGGCCCACGTTAATCAATTCAAGTATGAAGAGCTGGATCGAGTTTTGATCGGCGGGGCAGGCATCTTGCCGAAGGAAGTTATTAGTCTCTGCCCGTTTATCAATGCACACCCAGGGCTATTGCCGGAAGTCAGGGGATTGGATGCGCTGAAGTGGTCAATCTATGAGGATCAACTCATAGGCGTAACGGTGCATCAGGTAGGTGAGGAAGCGGATACAGGCCACGTGATATCAAGGCAGATTATCGAGCCGAAGCTGCTTGAGGATTTTTACCACCTGGCTATGCGAGTGTATGAGCTTGAGATCAAGCTATTGATTGATTCGATCGAAGCAGGCAGGCATCTGGCCAGCCGGCAGGAATTGACCGCACAATATAAACCGCACCGCAGAATGAAGCACGCCGAGGAAGTGGTAATGATGGATCGGTATAAACTAAAACAACTTGGTGTTATTAGCTGGCATACAGGAATGGAGGGTCTATGATACTATTACAGATTTTATACGGCTTTTTAGCGTTTACCGGGGCTATCTTTTGGCTATTCTTAATTGTTATAGCCATACTCAGTCAAGGCGATAAATGGGAGGTCAAATGAGGATGGAAAGGAGTGCGCTATGAAAGATCAATCGGATATTTATAAGTATATGGATTATTGTATTAAGGAAAAAGGCAAATATGCTTTTGCGCATTGGATTGCTGTTGTGGGGCTTCCCGAATTTTTGGAAGTATTTGATTATAACGAATACAATGCAAAAAGGTTTTTATCTAAATATTTCACAAAGGGTGCAGTGTCAAAGCAATTAAAAAAAATACGCAGGCATATTGATGATGGTATAAATTTGGGGTTGCCTGGAATATTGCCGTATAGAGTGAAAATTAACAATGATGGGTGGGATAAATGAGACACCGCATAGAAGCCTTTGTAGAAGGGCGTAAGCGGCACTGGACCGGCTGTGGCTGGTCAAGCGAAAAACAGAACGCACAGACCGGGACTTACAACGAAATGATGCACAAGATGGCACGCATGAGAAAAGACGGTATAACGGCTATGGTAAAACAGGAGGACTAATGAGACCGCTTTCACTTGCTGGTATGTTTGCAATACAGGACAAACAGAAGGAATACAGAGATAACGGCAGCGATAGCCTTAGAATCAAGATGGTTTCAACCAGTGCGGAGACTTTAGCAAGCGATGCGTTCCAAGAGCAACAAGCGGAACGGTTCTGTGATTGGTTCGTTCATAACGTACCGCATGGGATCGCCTGCAAGATCAGAAAAAAGCTATTCAGTATAGAAAAAAGTTTTTTGTCTTGAAAGTGTGTTAAATTATTATTAACTTATAGAGTGAGCAAAAATAGAAAATGCCGAGGGTGTGGAGATAAACTTGAGGGGAATCAAGGACAGCGGTATTGTCTATATTGCAGGATCAGGAGAGATCACCCCGCTGAATCACATGATTGCTATACCTATATGCAAAGTAGCGTAGGGTATAGGCTAAAAGCGGGTTTTGGAATGTTAAGAGATTAAGCAGTACAAGTCTGGTGACCCAGACATACCCTCGACAGTAACGGAGATTACCGAAGCTGTTGGAGGGCAAGGCAAACATCCCCCTGGTATATCCAGGACTTGCGCCTGTTTTTGGGTCAAACCTCGACAGGCGTTTTTTATTTGAGCTGGTTTCAAAAACCTGATAAACCTATGGCTGATGTTACTAAAAATCTTGGTGAGTATGCGAAGAAAGGCGGTCCAGGCAGGCCGAAGGGTTCAAGTGGCCGGACTGCTGCGCTTGCTCTGCTTGATAAAATTTGCAGGGAAAGCGAAACTCAAGCTCTGTTCGAGGGCGCACTTAGAAAGATGCTTGCTAAAGACCCTATAGGCTGGTTTAATAAATTTGTAGTGCCTTTCGCACCTAAAGAACTCTCTATTGACATACCCGCCATAGAGCGGGGCTTACTGTTAGTCGAACGCTTTACCGAAGGTGGGAATGGAAAAGACGGCAACGGAAAACATTAGACAACGCCTCAAGCTCTGCAAAGAGCAGGACGAGTTCGTCTTCGGTGATTGGAAGTACGGCGGCTTCTTCGGAGAGTTCGGGAACGGGAAAACGACCTGCGCTATTTTAAGGTCTGAGCGGTTGACGGTTGAGTATCCTGGGAACGTAGGCATGGTCCTGCGTAAGGTCTGGTCTGATAATCGGGATACTACGCTCAAGCAGTTTCATGAGTACTTTCCACAGTATGAAGCGTATTACAAACACTCTCAAAAGGTCCATGTATTCCCGAATGGGTCAACTATATTTTGGCGTGGTATGGATAGGGTGGGCCGCATACAGCAGCTTAACAACTATAACCTGGGCTGGTTCTGGCTTGAACAGGCTGAAGAGCTGGACTCAATGGTATGGAATATCTTGGAAGGGCGCTTGAAGGCGACTACGGTTCCCTTGTCCGGATTTTTAACGGCTAATCCTGCCGGACATAATTGGTGCTGGAAAAAGTTTGTAGCTCCTTCTAAGAATGATCTGTACAAATACTTCCAGCCGCCTGCGCGTTGGAACGCTAAGAACCTGCCGGAGAGATACTACGAGGAGAAGGAGGAAAACTGGCCGTCACAGCTGGTCGATCGTTATTTGAACGGGAAGCATGAGGGCTACGAGGGATTAATTTATTCCTGCTTTACAGAACGGGATCATGTGAGAGAGGCGCCGAAACATGAAGTATGGGAGGGCGAATACTATGAAGGACAGGACTACGGAGTATCAGACAGCAATCCTATGGTATGGCTCTGGCTATGGAAAGCCCCGTCAGGTGCCATATATGTACTGGACGAATTTTACCGCACCAAGTGTTTACCAGACGCCGCTGCAAGTGCGGTACTCGCTAAAAGAAGCGTCTTAGGGATTGACAATTATATCAAAGGGACATACGGCTGCCCCAGGACTTTCCAGAAGGAAAAGGACGGCAAGACGCCGGCTGATCTGTTCAAGGAAAAGTGGAAAATCCATGTTAGGCCTAATCCGGTGCGCTTTGAGGTACGGTTCCCTAAAGTATTTAAGGCGTTTGATACGGGTGGCCTGTTTGTGTCTGAGAACTGCCCCAACCTTATATCGGAACTGCAGGGCTTGACTTGGGAGAACCAGAATACCGCGGCTGACCATGCTATTGAGGCGCTTGAAAGGGTTATAGACAAAATGGAGTATGGAGCAGGCGAGAGATGGGCACCTGATAAGCATAAACCAAAACACAGACCGCTTGCAGCTGGGATGCGCAGCAGGAGTTTTTAATGATACTTGATAAGTATATCAATAAAGCTGTTGAGAAGAAGCTTGCAGAGAAGGCTAAAAGTGAGTTAGGGACTACGGGGACACAGATATACTACGGCACCATATCTGGTGAGGAGTACAACGCTGATCTATCCGGTACTAAGATGTTTGATATATACGATAAGATGGTACGGACGGATGCACAAGTTAAAGCCTCTATGCTGGCCGTGTGGCTGCCTGTCAGGTCTGCTACATGGGTTGTAGAACCGGCATCTCAAGACAATCAGGATATACTTATCGCCGAAGACGTAGAAAGCCAATTATTCGACGGCGCGTTCAGCTGGAACCATAAGCTGGCCGAGATCCTCCGCTATTTGCAATACGGGTTCTATCCGTTCGAGAAAGTCTATGCTTTGGAGGATTCGCGGTATACCTTGAAGAAGCTGGCGCCGCGTAAGCCAAAGACTATACAGCGGTTTTATCAAGATGATTCCGGCGACTTAGAGTCTGTTGAGCAGTGGGCGTACTTTCCTGGTGGGACTTATAAGACCGTGCGTATTCCGGCTGAAAAGATATTGCTGTTCACGCATGACCAGGAAGGCGATAATTATATGGGTACGTCCCTGTTGCGGTCTGCATATCGTAACTGGTTCTTAAAGGACACCTTGCTCAAGATAGACGCTATCAAGCATGACAGGCTTGGTACGGGAATGCCGCATATACACCTACCTGAACAGGCGACCAATGATGACATTGACGCCGCTGAATCGGTGGGCGAGACATTCAGGACGCATGAAAAGGGCTATATCATTACAGTAGGAGAGCAGCAGTTTGAGATCCTGGACATGAAGGGCAAGGCCGGTTCTGATCTGATGCGCTCTATCAAATACCATGATACTGAGATAGTCTCGAATATCCTGGCCCAGTTCCTGCAGATGGGTAAGACAGAGACAGGCGCAAGGGCGGTGACTGAGTCGTTGCGTGATGTGTTTCTGCTATCCTTGCAGTCTATTGTAAATTATATCGAGGATGTATTCAACGTAGGCTTCGAAGGGCGCACGTTTATACCGGAGTATGTCCATCTGAACTATGCCAATGTGACCCAATACCCTAAGCTACGCTGCTCTAACCTGCAGGACGTCAATTACGATGTAGTGGCCCAGACGTTGGCGACTCTGGTTGATAAGAAGATAGTCCAGCCGGACAATGACCTGGAAGATTTTATACGTGAAAAGCTGGACCTGCCGGAGCGTAACGAAGAAAGCATACAAGAACGTAAGCCCATGCCTTTAGATTTGACACCTAAAGAGGATAAGGAAGAGGAAGAAGAGCCGAAGGACGTAGAGGCTTGCGGTTGTGGAGAGATACACCTGGCGGATCCGGACAGACCGTTCACGTTCTGGCGGCCCATGAATAAGCTGGAAAAGCAGTTTGGTATGGACGCAGTCAGAGACAGGCTTAACGACTTTAGAGAGAAAGCATTTGATATCGGAGACTCATACCGCATACAGATTATCAAGGCTATGACAGAGAAGGGCAAAAGCCTTTTAGCCTCCCATGCAGGCGTTAAAGACACTGCCGCTAAAATGGATAAGTACAACGTACCATTGCAGGGTAAGTTTGCCTCAGAGCTGATCAAGCCGTTGCGTGAGACTTTTGACTACGGCAAGGGGAAGATAAAGCAGGAGTTGGTAGCTCAGGACATTAAGCTGCAGGATGAGCTATACGAGGATGAGAGTGAGGCTCGTAAGGCGGTCCGGCCTAAAGTGGAAATGGCGATAGGACTCCTGGCCATGACCTTGTTGACTGAGTGGAAGCGGGAGATCCTGGCACAGAAGGCTGATAATGAGATTAACTCACAGAGACTTTATGAAGTTTTGGATAAGCTAAGTCTTAGGACGTTCAAGGATGAAATGCGTAAGCAGGTCAACCAGAATTACGGGCTTGGCCGGATGGTGGAGGCTCGGAAGCATAAAGACAAGATAACGAAGATTATACGCTCTGAGATCATGGACGAGAATATCTGTAATGAGTGTGTGGCTATTGACGGCGAAGAATTTACAGCAGACTCCGCATTTTCCAAGCTGTTCCGTAATGAAGGCTATGTGAACTGCGAAGGAACGGCTGACAGATGCAGGGGTACTCATTTTTATATGAAGGGTTAGTAATGCCAGAAAAGAAAAAGGTTAGAGAGTATAAATCAGCGGAGACCAGGGGAGTAGTCAAGAAGCTGGACCAAATAGAAAAAACGCTTGGTAAGATATTAACCGCACTTAAAAAACAGAAAAGCTGACGGAGACCCTATGGACGGCAGAATATTTATACCGCTGAAAGATATTGCAGGAGAGTTGAAAGATATTAAAATACTCTATGAGGGGAAGTTCAACCACGGGCTGTTCGGTAAGTTTGAATGTGACGGGACGGACCTGGCTCATGCGGTTGAGAATTTTTATAGTCAAATAGGCACCAGAGCGGATGTGAACGGAGAGCCTGTTCTGCCTGTCAACTTTGACCACGCAGGCGGTGAGAATGCCGGACTGATCAAGGGGTTGTATCTGGCTAATGAAGAACTGTGGGCCAATGTATGGTTTACCACGGATGCAGCTGACATGATAAGGGAGCGTAAGTACGGATGGATAAGCCCTGAGTTTTCCGAGGATTACCAGGATGAGAACGGGGCAAGGCACGGTTTTACCGTACTGGGGCTGGCATTAACTAATTACCCATTTTTAAAAAAGAACCAAATGGCAATAGCACTTTCTGACGAGGACCGGCTTATATTGACCATGCCAAAGGAAAGTAAACAAAAACAAAAGGAGAACGCAATGGAAAAGGAATTGCGAGAAAAGCTGAGCCTCTCAGAAGATGACAACGTGCTTGAGTTTGTCGATGGTCTGCTTGAGAGTGACGCAAAAGTGAAGGAGTTGAGCGAGGAAGTGGAAGAGCTTAAAGCCTATCAGTTGACGGCTGAAAAGCTTGAGGTGAAGGTGGCAAAGTTTGAAGAAACCGAAAAAGCCCTTAATGAGAAGATCGAGGCCTTGAAGGAGCTGGCCGAATTGGGCAAAAAAGCACAGATTGAACTCAAGGAAAAGGAAGCTGACAGCAGGGTGCAGAAAGCCCTTGAGGACAAGAAGATCACACCGGCGCAGGTTGAGGCTTTTAAGAAGCTGGCACTTAATGATTCGGTAATGTTTGATGAAATCGTAGGTAATGCTACGGAAGTCATCGACGATGAAGAGGTTGGATCAAGCGGTAACGAACCTGAACCGGAAACATTCGAAAAGGCTTGCAAGGAATATGCAACCGCTAACAAGGTTTCGTTTAACGAAGCTGTGAAGGTGATTAGCAAAGACAAGCCTGAATTGTTCAAGAAATATCGTAAATCCATAGGAGAATAACACATGGCAACAGGCGCATTTGGAAACGCAGTCCTTGACCTTACGTTCAAGGCTGCTGCTGACCTGTCCGATTACCAGTTTCATTTTGTCAAAATCTCAGCGGATCACACTGTAAACCTTTGTGGTGCGAATGAAAGGGCTATCGGGATTTTGCAGAACGAGCCTGATGCGGCCAATGAATCCGCTACTGTGCGGGTGCTGGGCGTATCTAAACTGGTGGCCGGAGAGGGCATTGCAGTCGGTAAAATGATCACGAGTAAGAGTGACGGACATGGTGAGGTGGCTGATGCCGCTTCTGAATGGGTAGGTGCACTTGCTCTTAAAGCTGCCTCGGATTCCGGGGACATCATTGAAGTTCTTGTAACGCATTTCGATGCGTACGAGAGTGACGCTTAATTCGATAGGAGGTAAAAATGCCTGACGCATATGCCGTACATCAGGATGCCGTCCTGTCGAATATGGCTGTAGCCTATTCACAGGAAGGCACATTTATCGCTGATAAAGTTCTGCCCGTTCTTAACGTGGCAAAGGAAAGCGATAAGTTTTATACTTTTGACAGAACAGATACTACGACTCTGCCGTTTACCCAGAGAGCCGACGGAGCAGAAGCTCCTGAGACCAGCTGGGATGTTTCGACTGATACTTACCAGTGCGAAGAGTATGCACTGAAAGACATCGTGACGGACAGAGCCAGGAAGAACGCGGATAGCCCGCTTGACATGGAAGGTGATACCACCCGCTTCCTGACCGAGCTGATCATGCTTGACAGAGAGCGCAGGGTTGCAGCCGCTGTGTTTAACGGGTCTACCTTTTCAAGCTATACCGCCGCACTGAGCGGGAATGACCGATGGGACGTTTACACCGATGCGGATTCTGACCCGCAGGCTGATGTCCAGACAGGCAAGAACTCGGTGCTTCTCAACACGGGCAAAATGGCCAATACCGTTATCATGGGCTATGAGGTTTTTGAGGATCTTATCCTCCACCCGAACGTGCTTGATATTATCAAGTATACGGGTACTTCATCGAAGCCCGCGACCGTTAACGAGACTACCCTTGCAGAGGCCTTCGGTGTGGAGCAGGTCCTGGTTGGCCGGAGTTCTTACAACTCTGCCGACGAAGGCGCAACCGCTTCTTACGCCTTCAACTGGGGCAAAAGCGTTATGATTGCTTATATCGCTCCTACCCCTCCGAGAAAAGGCCTGACGCTTGGCGCTACTTTCAGAGCGCAGCCGTTTAGCGTTTCTCGCTGGCGTGAAGACAGGCGTAAGGGCGACGCGATTGAAGTCTCAATCGTTGATGATGAAAAGATTATCGCAGCCGCTTGTGGTTATTACTTCACAACGGTTGTCAGCTAAATCCATATAGGGCGGGTTTCGGCCCGCCCGTTATTGGAGGTTTTATGAAAAGGAAAGAAATACACAATCCGAGAGGTGGCTATCCGGATTCTCGCAGAGGCTTCAAAGAGGATAAGGTGGCCGTACCGAAGCCGCCTCCGAAGGTTGAGAAAAAGACCGTAAAGAAAGAGGTCAAAGATGAAAAAGAATAAGTTGCTTGTTGTTCTTCTGGCGTTGGTGTTTATTGGCACAATGGCTTATACTATACCACGTGTAGAGCTATTGTCAAGAGGCGCTGCAAGGATTGATGGCAAGCTGTATCAAGGTGGCGATATTCAAATGGGTAGCGGTGAGATCCTCTCTAATTCCACGGACGCGGATCTTACGCTTACTTTCGATGATGACGCCGCTACGCTGGGTCAGGTGATATTTATATCGACTAACGACTCTGCGAATATTGCCGACAATGACTTACTTGAGATGCTTTTCAGGTTCTACGATGATTCGCTCGGTGCCACTGATTGGGGCGAAGTAGAAGTCAAGGCCACTGATGTATCCGATGAGTCAGAGGACTCTGAGATCCATTTCAAAGCATGGACCGGCGGCACGGCAGGGACCGCACTTGCTCTTGATGGCGATGGTGTCATGGCCAGGACCATTAATTACTTGGCCGACACATCCAGTGCGAATGATACATACGGTGGGACGATCACCCCGGCGCCCGCTGCTCTGACTGAAGGGATGTTTGTTTTCATGCAGACGGCAACGGCGAATACAGGCGCGGCTACGTTGGCATTCAACGGCCTTACCGTAAAGAATATCAAGACCGCTTCCGGTGCTGATCCGGCTAACAGTGATATCGTAGCATCTGGTATATCGCTCCTTGTTTATGATGGCACTAACTGGGTGTTGTTGAATCCGGCGACTACCTGCGACTAAGGAGTAGGGAATGCCTACTTATCCATTTTGTGTAATTGATGACGTACAGAAATATAACCCGCACCGATCAACTTACAGTGCATCGACTAAACCTACGTCTACGCAGGTCAATGAGTTCATGGATGAGATCGCTGCTCAATTAGTAGCGGTCTCATCAGATGCCGGCTATGATACGGACAACTTTACTGACTATTCACAGGTTGCTTTAGCAATTACAGCCGGTGATGATGTGGCCGTTGCTGTTACAACGGGTGACGGCTCGCAGTTTTCAACCGGCGACAGGGTTATGATAGCGGGCTTGTCTTCTGCGGCTGCACGGCAAAAGGAATACGCTATTGTCAAGTCAGTGTCTACTGATACCGTAACTCTTGATACGGTTGATTCTAATTACGCCGCCAGTTCGGTATATCTTTATCTGGTAAGCCGTGCGTGGGATACCTTGCGCAAGCTCAACGCTATTGGGGCGGCCGCCATGGCTGAACAATCCGCTCACATGGGTGTTGCTCCTAATGAGTCCGACCACGCTGAAAAGCTATGGGCGCAATACTACGGGTCCGAAGAAACCATGGACGGGCTCTGGGCTATCGCCAATATCGAGGGCTACTTAGTAGGAGCTACTGTAACCGGCGCCGCTGTTGAGAAGGCGTACATGAAGTCCTACGGGTCTGAGAACTCAACCGATGCGGACGTAGAGCCTCGGTTTGAGATTGATACGGATTTTTAGATGAAGGCAACGGTAAGGGTAGTTAATGGCCCTAAGTTTGAACGGGAATCCCGAAACTTTGCAGGGGCTATGCCAGAGACTATTAAAGATTCGTTCACTGTAATAAAGTCACTGTTTCATAAGTTTGAGCGGCAGTTATTCCAGACAGAAGGCGGTTCAGGTGAGCATGGCAAGTGGCCCGCACTTTCGAAGGCTTATAAAGCCTATAAGTCAAAGCACTATCCAGGCAAACCGATAATGGTGCTTGAAGGCGCATTACAAGCGTCTTTAGCCCGTGAAGGTACGGGCGCTATTAGGATATTGTCAAAGGCGGGTAATAAGTATTATATCAAGTTGGGGACAGATGTCACTGCTGATGGCTTCGATTATCCTGATTATCACCAATCAAAGGCCAGAAAAAAACGCAGGCCGATTGACCTGACTGCAGATCAGGCTAATAAGTTCGCCGAAGTCTTAAAAAACGGCGTAGAGCAAAGCGTGAGACAGACGGGACTTTTCGAGGTTGTTAATCTGCCCCGTGCAACGATGAGGAAATAATGGCTGCTAAGTTTATAGAACCTGTGCTTGATAAATTCAAGACTTTACTAACGACTAATTTAGATGCACAGGTTGCACTGGTCAACGCCGATTATGTTGACTTCGACATTGCCAATGTAAACACGTCTGATGTGTATGTCGGTAAAGTCCATGTGGTGGCGCCTGATGGGACGGTAACTTTGGTTATCTGGCCGGAGGATGCTCCGGGCGAGGATTCAGGCGCAGGGGCTGCCTCTGATGAAGTAATGCGGACACGCTACAGAGTGGTGGTTTATGTCTCGGTATACGGGCAAGAGGGAACAGACGATCCGCAAGATAAGTGGCGGGCGGTTTACCGGTATCAACGGGCAGTCATTCAGACTATTAAGGCGACTCATAACTTAGGCGGGACGGTGGATATGTGCCATTATGCAGGGTTGGTGTTTGGAAGTCCCTGGATATTAGAAGAAAACTCATACGTCAATCATGGTGGCGTAGTATTCGAAATCGAACACGAGGAGACAGTATGAAACTCGGAAAAGCAAAAATAGATGCGGGTGTGCCGCCTGCTGTCAATGAAATAAACCCTCATGACGGCGGCCCCCGTGCGATTGAAAAAGGTCGTATTTATGAAGTGCCTGATGACTACGACTTCAAACACAAGCAGGCATGGCTTGAACCTTATGATGAAAAGAAAACCAAAAAGCCGGAGGTAAAAGATGGCAGCTAAAACAGGTAGATCAGTAATAGCCGCTTATGAGCCGTCCGCTTCCACGTGGGGAACGGCTGTTGCCCCTGGCGCTCTGGATGGCTTGATTGTGAAAAACTTATCGCCACTAAAAGAGCCTGCTGAGATGCACCCTGAAGCGGCGGCGGGTTATCAGTGGCATGAGAACATCGACAAATGCCGTATTACAACTGCTCCTGAAGTTATGATGGACCTTCGGTGGTCTAACAGGCAGTGGTCGTTTATTGCTCAGTGTTTAGGGCTGGATACGGTGTCAGATACAGACACGCACACCATGACTTGTATTGATGCGATTGACGGTTCTGACAATTTCGGGACGCTGGCCGCAGAGGTCGGCGGGTCTTTAATCCATGAATGGCCCTCTGTTAAGCCCGTCGGGTTTACGATCGAAGGCCCGAACGGCGAAGGGTATCTTGACTTGACAGTCAGGACTATCGCAGACTGTCACCTACAGGGTGCGGATGCGACATCAGCCGCCGGCGATTTCGACGCTGTCACTTATATGCAAATTGACTCAGCTTTGTCAAAGAAAATTCCCTTCGGTGCTTTGAGGTTCCGGTTGAATACGGACGCGGGAGCGTTGGATGGGGATGATGACCTGAATATCAAGTCTTTCAACCTAACCTTTGACAGGCAGCTTTCGCAGGAGTGGGTCAACCGTGAGGCTTTAGCTGATGCCTGGAAAACCGCGGAGCCGATTGAGGACGGTATCCCTGTATGCACGTTTAACTTCGAGTTGGGCGATTATAACGCACAGACCTATATAGACATGCTGCAGGATGAAACTACATTCAAGGCTGAGCTTTACTTCCAGTATACCGCTACAGAGAATTTGACCATAAGTATACCCTCGATGAAAGTAGTGGATTCAGATGTATCAGTAAGCGGTCCGAACCGGATGCCTCAGAATATCCAGGGGCAAATGATGAAGGCAAGCTCTAACCCGACAGGCATGAGCAACACTCTGCTTTATATGGTGCTGCAGGACGAACAGACTGCTGCTTATGAATAAACAAGAAAGGAACGGGAGATATGCTTGATTTAGAGAAATTAGGCGAGGCGAAATGGGCGCAGTACGGCCAAGACAAGGACGAGGAAGCGTACCTTGTCAAGTTTGTTTCCGATGAGCGGGCAAGGCAAATATTATCAAAGAATGGTATAGAGCCTGACAAGGTTTTAGAAAAGATTGACGATCCTGACGTATATATGCTTTTGATCCATGAGGCCGTACAGGACTGGAAAGGCATATATAAAAGCGAAGGAAAGCCCTTGCCCTGCAACGAAGCGAATAGAGACCTTGTATTTAAGGAGTTCAGGCTCAGGGCGATGTTTGTTCTGGGCCAGTGCCGCTCTGAGAAACTGTTCATGGGTGAGCCGTCAAAAAACTCGCAGGCTTCGTCCGCCACAAAATAGATTACCCGTTTGACTCGCCGGAATACAGGCGGGAGGTAGGCGAAGTAAACTTGCCGGATATCCCGGAAATAAGCGGGTACGATCTCTTAGCTTTAGACATTTGGCAAGTAGTGAATGGGTTAGGACTTAGCATTTCAGAGGCTATTGGCTACATGGGGCTTGAGCTAAACACGGTTGAGAGGTACTTTGTATTGAAAAGGCTTATGGTTATCAAGAGCGAAATAGACAGGCGACAGACTAAGCCCAAGCAGCAAGACGGTTTTAAGTCTTACGAGGAGGATGAGTCTTGAGTTTAATTTTAGAAATTGAAGTCCGTGACGATGCTACGGCTAAGATAAAACGCTGGAAGGACTCAACGACTCAGGCGCATGATAAGGTAGGCCGTACTGCTAAAGAATCAGCCGGTAAGCAAGAGAGAGCTGCGGACAGGGTTAAGTCAAGCCTGGATAAGCTGAAAAAGGCGTACTTTGCTGTGGCTGCCGGAGTGGCGGCTGTAGGCGCTGCTATTGGTAAGGCCGTTACAAGTACTGCCGATTATCGTGATGAGGTTGCGAAGCTATCAAAGGCGACGGGATTATCGACCGAGGCACTTTCTGGATTTAGGTACGCCGCTGAAATAGGCGGTTCGTCTGCCGAAGGGTTTAGCAAGGGGTTGCGGACGCTTATAATGCGTATGGGGGATGTCCAGGAAGGGCTCGCAACATCTAAGCGGGCGTTCAACCAGTTAGGTGTTGATGTCCTTGATAGTACAGGAGCGCTGCGCCCTGCTGAACAAGTAATGCTTGACGTTGCTGATGCTATGTCAGGTATGACCAATGACACCGAGAAGGCGGCGTTAGCGCAAGAGATATTTGGGCGCTCCGGCCTTGAGCTGGTTCCCATGCTTTCCCAGGGCAGCGGTGCGATAAAGCTACTCCAGGAAAGAGCCGAGACATTAGGGCTTACATTCTCAGAAGTTGAGGGCCAGCAAG
>Ga0180433_10001392_pt1 | contig 40421 bp, 32 predicted proteins | sample SS_ome_8_FD_132980 | JGI IMG/M metagenome (GOLD analysis project Ga0180433, IMG submission 132980) | Hypersaline lake sediment archaeal communities from the Salton Sea, California, USA - SS_1_D_1 metaG | ecosystem: Environmental > Aquatic > Non-marine Saline and Alkaline > Hypersaline >... | reverse complement strand
TTGTTGGTGTTGATGGGTATCTTTGTACTTTTTCATCGATAATATACTCTTTTTATTTAAGTTAGGATTACTTAAATATACAAAATTTTAGACATAATTCAAAGAACTTTTGATACAGCCCCGGGAGCTGGGGGATGAGTTTGTAATCACCTCTCAAAACCGCACATCTGCTTGTATTCCCAGATACTTCTTGATATCCCATCCATATTCATCATTTGAACCGTCAATCAATTTCTTCATATTAGTTTCACGATACTTCATGGTGATATCAAAATGATCTTTAATATTTACGTAAGCTATCATATACCAGCGAAAACCCTCTCCATACAAAAAGGGAATACTGAACGTTCCGGGCAGGTCATTTTCAAACTCATACACTCTGCTTATATAACTGTCAGTTTTACATTGTACCCAGCGAAATCTTATACTAAAAGGATTGAAGCAATCAAGGTCAATATCCTGAAAAAATAAAATACCAGTTTCATCTGTATTTGTATACCCCCATTCTGTTTCAATATCTGTATCATATATATGATTTAATTCAACTCTGGTTTTAAATGACAACTGATTAAAATCTGATAAAAACTCCAGACGCAGACTTTTCTGTCTCTGGGTTTTTAGTATTTGTGAAGGGATACCCTCCCGGGAAGTATACTCATCATATTTCTCTTTTGTCCTGAATTTCAATTTACATTTTATTTTAAAATGAGAACTTATCCTTTTACTGACCCACAGGTACAGATCATCACCTCTGACTGGTACGGGAGTTCTGAACGTTCTCCAGGGCCTGCGGTAAAAATCAAACATTAAATTAATTTTGTATTTAAAAACTTTAGTAATAAAACCAATATTGATACCTCTTTCATTTTTAACTGAGGAAGCACTGAATCCATGACCGTGAGGACTGTAAAAACGGGGAGAAAAATTTCTGTAGATAACTACTCCCCTTATTTTGTCAGCATCACAAATACAGCCTGTAAAGAAAGCCATGCTATTTGTCCTGCATCGCGCCACTTCTCCAAAAAAATTAAACCTGCTGAAGCAAACATCAAAATCCAGACTGAGAATATGATGATTTCTGCCTTCAAAACTAAAAAGATTTTTATTTCCTGAATTTTTTACCGGAAGCGAATATTTTGTAAATAAATAAGTTGCCCCAATACTCCCCCAGGCTTCATTGATATCACAACGAACTCCTGCCAGACTTTCTGTTATTCTTTCCTTGGTGTCTCTCTCATATGCAGTACGGTGATATCCTGAAGCCGGAAAACTCTTAATTGTTCCATCAGAGTTGAAAGAAGCATCCAGACGAGTGCAGGAACCAAATAGAACTAAATGAAAAAAACCTGTTGATAGTTCGGCTGCACTTCCGGTAAAAAAATTATTTTCATCTGTGGAAGCATATCCTCTCACAGCACCTGAGTTTCTCTTCACCGATGAAACCGGATATACCCCTTTGGAAAATCCATAAGGACTCCACATTACCAGCCCCTGACCAGACTTGATATAGTAATGACCAATTACTAACCTGATATTTTTATATAAATTATCAATTTCAACAAAACCCACGAGGTGATCAGCTGGATGTGTTTCACCTGGATCTTTTTCCACCAGTAAAGCACTTTTAAAAACATTTTTCCGGGACAGCCTGATTCGATGATACATTTTCCAGGCTGAACCCGGATAAGCATCATTAAGATTCTCCTGATCGGAGTAATGTCTTTGAAACCGGGAACGGATACTAAACGTTATACCATCAAATTTATTACTTTTTACTGTAATATAAGGTTTTATCATATTCCACAATCCAGCATCAATATGCAACCGCTCTCTGAAATCTTCCAAAGATCGAAAAGATCCATTTCCCTGTCTTTCTCTGATAACAGCATGTATGAACACCTGAGTTATAAAAGGAATTTTTCCAAATTCATCAATGCTTGCCTTATTAATATTAACCGGATTTTCCCGTAAATCCTGCAGTTCTTCCAGTATTTCTGATGACTGTCCTTCTGAAAGAGACTCCAGCAGTTCCTCTTCAGATTCCGTCTGAGCCATAAGAGGAAATAAACTCAAAACTGACAGGATAAATATCCACATCGGGTACCTATAAATTTTTAATCTTTTCAATCCTTGATTGCACATATGCTGATTGATTACCAATAATAGTTGAGAAAAACTCGCCCCCTTGATCAGAGTTATCTAAAAAATATAAAAATACTTTAAACGCAGAGATCGCTGAGATTACCGCAAAGAATGAAAAAATTGAATAATTATAAATTTATTACTTTGCACTCTTTGCGAACTTTGCGTTAAAAATTTTTTTTTTAGTTCCACCCCCCAGAGAGACGAAAATCAACAATAAAATCACAATAAACCATACTGATTCACTCTAAAAAAAACGACACACTGCAATAATGAGTAGCGCCCAGGCAGGAATGAAATCTCACTGCATAGTCCAGCACAATATTTTTCCACTGTACTCCTATTCCCGATGAGAAACAGGACGGTGCTCTCTCTATTCCGCAGCGTATCCACATTGGCTGCCATATTCTCAACTCACAGCCGAATCTGGTATTAAATTCAACAGTATCACCGCCGGTCAGATCAAGGCAGAAAAGAAAATCTTTCACAACCTTCCAGCTCAATCCACTGCTGTAGATTAACGGAATCGATGATCGATAAGCAGAATCAGATGATTTTCCTGCATGTAACACTGCACTGCCTATTGTAAGAGTCTTTTTGATATTGAAAAGCAGCCCCAGATCAAACAACAGAATTTCCTCTGATCCATATCCTTTGATCCGGAGTTGATTTTTTTTAACAGCCAAGCCAATATGAATTTGCCTACCGATACTGAACGCCCATCCCAGACTAACAGAGTTTTCACTGTATAAAGAATTACCAAAAGTTTTACATGCTATACCCGCATTTCCCGGGACATAGGGAATATTCACGGCAAGGGCAGCATACGGAAGCTCCTTCATTTGATAAAGGTGGGTATAGAAAAAATTTACACCAAAAGAATGAGAACCTGATAAAGTGGCAGGATTATAAAATATTCCCTCCGGAGAACCAATAACTGCAGTAAATGCTCCTCCCAAGCTAACCGGCCGGGCTCCCACAGGAAGAATCAATACACTTCCTGTACATGGATCTGCTGAAAAAAGCCTGGTTAAAAGCAAAACTAAAATCAACAGAAAAGAAAACATCCTAAATTTTTTATCTGACTGTTTCATGATTTTCTTAGAAATTAAATATACTAAAAGAAAGACAGTAAAACAAGAAAAAGCGTAAATTTTTTCGTTTTATAATATTTTATAATATATCATTATTGTTTTGATCTTAAGCCATATTTTCTTATATTATGAATATTTTAAATAAACTTTTATAATTATTAAAAAAGGAGCAAAAAATGAAAACACCTAAAGCTATTCTTCTTATTTCTCTGGTAATCTGTATAGTTTTACCAATCTCATCAAGAGCCCAATCCAATAATGGAGCGCGCCAGCACGATGGCTTTTTTATGCGTTTCCTCGTAGGTGCAGGTCCTGGTAGCATCACAATTGATGATGCTGATATGGAATTTACTTCCACCGGAGCAGACTTCCATTTCCAGATAGGTGGCTCGATAGCAGAAAATCTTATTCTTTTCGGCGACATAGGCGGATTTTCTCTTTCCAATCCGGAAGTGGAATGGCAGGGTGCTACTGGTACTGCAGAAGATGTAAGTGTATCAGCAATGGGATTTGGGGGTGGTATAACTTATTATATCATGCCCACCAATATCTTTTTATCCGGCAGCATCATGTATGTAAATGATTCTATTGAATATGAAGATGAAGATATAGGAGAAAGTGATCCGGGTATAAGTTTTTTTATTTCTGCAGGTAAAGAATGGTGGGTTGGAAATAAATGGGGTCTGGGGGCTGCTGTTTTCTTTGAATACGGAACCCCCAAAGATAAAGCAGATGCCGCAGGTAATCAAGCCAAAATGACTAATAAAATATTTGGTATAATGTTTTCTGCCACAATGGATTAACAGGAGAAGTAACATTAGTTATATTTTAAGGAACATGAAATTTAAACACGAAAAAACAACTAAAGTAAAAAAAATACCCGAAGTTTCACACCTTCGGGTATTTTAGTTTATAAAAAAACATTCTATCTATAATGCAAACTAAACCTATGGATTATCTCTATAGTTTTTGCCTTGTTCTTAAGTCCTGAATTCTTTGATTTCCCTCTTTCAAAACCATATCGCCCTGATAATTATAAAAGCAGAAGTAATAATCGAGATTACCAGAATCACCGGCCGCATGAATCCACGATCCAGGATAGGAAATGTTCTGTTGGAAATAAAAAATCCGATAATCACCGCCGGTATCATTACGGAGGCAAAGAGAAGCTCTTTTACTCCGAATTTCCCGACAACCAATAATGATAATACTGCTATGATAGTGCCGACAATAAAAATCCCGGATAAGGTACCTCTGATCCGCGGTCCTTTCTTATGCTGATACAATAAAGCAATAGGAGCTCCTCCTATGGAAGCTGCAGTGCCCATAAATCCGGAAAGCACTCCTGTACCAATCAGATTTTTGGTGGTAAGAGCGGGACGAAGTCCGCTGATAAGGATAAGAACCGCCAGTAAAATCATAATCCCGAAAAAAAGGGAGAGAGAATCCCGGGGAATAAGAGTTAAAATAAAAGCACCCAGAACAGAACCGCCTATTCTGCCAATAACTGCCCACTTTATCTCATGCATTTTCACTGCGTGTTTTTCTCTGAAAAACATCAGCGATGTAAGGAATAAAGCAGTCAGTAAAAGCGGACCAGGAATAAATTCAGGATTTAACAGCACCAGCAAAGGAGCACAAAACGGTCCCATACCAAAACCAACCGACCCCTGAAGCACAGCACCAATTAAAACAATTCCAAAAGCAGCAATTATTTCAATAAAACTGAGAGGAAATTCCATTTGTAATAATCAACTCTTTCTTTCAGTAAAATTATTAATAACGATTATGGACATATTTCTAAGAAAATGAATTAACCACAGAGAAAACAGAGTTAAAACCGAGAACTCAGAGGATAAGATTGAATGAATAATTGTTTAAATTTCTCTGTGATCTCTGTGGTTTGAGTTTTTAGATAATACTTTAATGTAAATCCAAAAGAATTACAACCCATACATATCAATAACTTCTTTTTTGGATTTACCCAGGATATCATATTTTTTACCAATTTTGGTAAAAGCATCAAGAGCCTTATCCAGATGGTGTTTTTCATGGGCAGCAGAAATCTGGGTCCGGATCCGTGCCTTTCCCTTGGGCACTACCGGAAAGAAAAACCCAATTGCATAAATACCTTCCTGGTACAGATCATTAGAAATATCCTGAGCAAGCTTGGCATTAAACAGCATAATAGGAACGATAGGGGTATCACCCTCTTTGAGAATAAATCCTGCATCAGTCAGGCCGTCACGCCAGTATTTGGTATTTTCTTCCAGTTTATCCCGCCGCTCAGTTGTTTTGGATAAAATATCCATAACCTTGAGAACACCTGCTACCACAACCGGAGATATAGTGTTGGAGAAAAGATAAGGACGTGCTTTCTGCCGGCACATTTCCACCAGTTCCTTACGACCGGAAACACATCCTCCTGAAGCACCCCCCAAAGCTTTACCAAAAGTAGTGGTGATTACATCGATCTCTCCCACCACACCGTATTTTTCATGTGTGCCTCTTCCGGTCTTACCAATAAATCCCGTGGCATGAGAATCATCCACAAACAGCATGGCATCATACTTCTTACATAAATCCACCATTTCATCAAGTTTTGCTGTATCCCCGTCCATGGAAAAAACACCGTCTGTAATTACCATCTTGTTTTTCTTATCAGAATGAAGCTGCAGTTTTTTCTCCAGATGTTCCATGTTGGAGTGTTTAAATGTATCATGATCGGCACTGCAAAGGCGTATCCCGTCAATAATTGACGCATGCACCAGCCGGTCTGATATCATAACATCACCCTTAGAAAGTAATGCTTCAAAAACACCTGCATTAGCGTCCATACAGGATGGGAACAGAATAGTATCTTCCGTACCCAGAAAATCAGTAACCCTTTTTTCCAGCTCATCATGAATATCCTGTGTACCGCAGATGAATCTGACTGAAGACATGCCGTAGCCCCTGCTGTCCAGCCCCTCATGAGCTGCTTTTACTACTTCAGGATGACTGGAAAGTCCCAGATAATTATTAGCACACATGTTTATTACTTTTTTCAGAGAAGATCCGGTGGGAAATTCAACCTCTATATCTGCATCCTGGGGTGAATGTATAAACCGTTCCTTTTTAAACGTTCCGGATTCCTCGATTTCTTTAAGCTGATTCTGATAAAAATCTCTCTGTTCCTTTACGAAAGCCATACCTAAACCTCCCTTACGATTATACTTGTTGTCTTAAAAGAGAAAACAAAATGTGTCACGCTGATTATTCTCTCAGATAAGACTTTTTATTTCACATATTCATTAACCAAATCACAAATTTTGTTAACTGTATCAAAAGCTTCCGGAGTTGCCTTATCATCAGGGATGGAAATATCATATTTATTCTCCAGGAAACGTTTTAAAGAAACCATGGAAAACGAATCAACTATACCACCTGAAATGAGAGGAGTGTCAACATCAATCTCTTCATCTTCATCTTCCAGGTATTCTTCAATCACATAATCCAATACGATTTTCTGCATATCATCCATATTTTTTCTCCTTTTTTAAATTTGATCAAACTAATATTTACTTACTTTTATTCTTTTATATTTTCATGATCTATTCATCTTCCAGAGTAGACGTATCTCCTATCTCTTCACCCCACTCCTGGGCATGTAAAAGACGACGCATGATTTTCCCGCTTCTGGTTTTAGGGAGTTTATCCACATACTCTATTTCCTGGGGCATGGCCAGAGGAGATAATTTTTTACGGATAAAATTCATTATCTTGAGTTCCAGGTCAGCATCGGGTTCATATCCGGGATTCAAAGTAACAAACGCTTTTACCACTTCCATGTTGACTTCATCCGGTTTAGACACTACTGCTGATTCAGCAATAGCTTCATGTTCTAACAACGCTGATTCAACCTCAAAAGGACTCACCAGATGACCGCCGGTATTTATTACATCATCATCTCTTCCCACAAACCAGAAATAACCGTCTTTGTCAATACTGGCTCTGTCCCCGGGAATATACCAATTATTAGTAAATTTACCCTTAAATGCCTCTTCATTCTGCCAGTAGGTTCTCATCATGGCCGGCCAGCCTGGTTTAAAAGCTATTAATCCTACTTTACCCGGCTGGTCAAAAGGTTTTTTGGTCTGGGGATCAATAACTGTGGCAGTGATTCCCGGAAATGGTTTCCCCATGGACCCGGGTTTTACTTTCATACCCGGAAAATTAGTGAGCATCATAGAACCGGTTTCTGTCTGCCAGTACGTATCGAGAAACGGCTTCCCAAAAACTTTTTCTGACCATACAACGGCTTCAGCATTAAGAGGTTCTCCCACACTGGCTAAGTGACGGAGAGAAGAAAGATCATATTTTTCAACCAGCTCATCTCCGGCTTTCATAAGAGAACGGATAGCAGTGGGAGCTGAATACCATACTGTCACTTTGTGTTTCTCTATAAATGCATACCAGGATTCTGCAGAAAATCCTTTATCCAGAACACATTGAGTAATACCTAATGACCAGGGACCTATTATGCCGTAAGAAGTCCCGGTTACCCATCCCGGATCTGCTGTACACCAGTAAATATCATCATCCCGCAGATCCAAAACCCATTTCGCGGTCAGATATTGTGAAATCAATGAGTAATGAACATGTTTAACCCCCTTAGGCGGTCCGGTTGTTCCAGAGGTATAATGCAGAACAGAAGGAGATTCTGCTTTGGTGGGAAAAACCTCAAAATCTTCAACCGGTTCTGCTTCTTCCAGAGAAAAAACAGTTTCCCGCTCCTTTAAGGGTTTTTTCCCGTCATGATCAACTATTATTATATGCTCTAAATAGGGCATTTTATCCAGGATTTTCCTCACTTTGGAAACATGTTTCCGCTGAGTAAGGATTGCCTTTGCTTCTGCATTGTCAAGCCGGACATGCAAAGACTCCTGGCCAAAAGCAGAAAACAGAGGCTGAGCAATTGCTCCTAACTTAAGAACACTGAGAAAGCTGATATAGAGTTCCGGGATTTTATCCATAAAAAGACATACCCTGTCTTCTTCTTTTATTCCTTTCTCTCTGAGAAATGCTGCTATAGTGTTACTTGCTATTCTGATATCATTAAAGGTATAGGTTTTCTCATCACCTTTAAATCCTTCCCAGATCAAGGCTTTCTTGTCTCCTTTTCCTTGTTTGCAAATTCTGTCGGAACAGTACCATCCGATATTTATCAAGTCACCCGGACTGTACTCCAGTTCCTTTTCAGCAATGGACCAGCTGAAATTCTTAATCCGTTCATCATATGAACCAATATGCGACATAAAACCTCCATTATCTTATAAATGACACTATTATTTTTCCAATATCACTATAGCTGAGGCATGATTTTTTACATGAGAAATCGATATATGAACATTCCGAATATGCTCATCTTTAATTGTTTGCTCAGCTTTATTATATAAATGTATTAATGGTTTGCCTAAGGAATTATTTGTAATTTCAATGTCAGTCCATCTCAATCCATTACGCAATCCTGTTCCCAGTGCTTTTAAAAAGGCTTCTTTTGCCACAAACCTTCCTGCAAAGCATTGTGCCTGAGTACGTATCAGGGCTCCTTTCCGGCAGTATTCAATCTCTTTTTCAGAAAAAAGCCTGGAAAGAAATTTGCTTTTATTTCTCTTAATTTTTTTTGTAAAACGATCAGTTTCTATTAAATCTGTACCTATGCCATATATCATTTATTTTTAATCTACTTCTATTATACAATTTTTTGACAAAACAATGTAATTAATTTATCCTAAAAAATCAATGAATATAATTAACATCTTTCCTGGTCCTTATTCTTGACTTTTAATTCTAAATGAATTATATTTTTTTGTACATGATTAAAAATAGACATGATTATAAAATTTTACTGCATAACTATTACATTTCTAAGCATCTAATCAAATAATCTTGAAGTAATGCTTACACTCAGTATATCAGAGAAATATATTAATAAAATTTTATGAAGAGGATATATTATGTCAAAAATGAAATCATTAGTAAAAAAACACCCCAAAAAAGGACTGTGGTTAGAGGAAAAAAAAATTCCTGAATATGGCAGTAGCGATCTGCTAATTAAAATCAAGAAAACTGCAATTTGCGGCACTGATCTGCATATTTACAACTGGAATGATTGGGCCCAGCGAACCATAAAAACACCAATGACCATCGGACACGAATTTGTCGGAGAAGTAGTTGAAAAAGGTTCTGCAGTAAAAGGTTTTGAGATAGGAGACAGAGTATCCGGAGAAGGTCATATTGTATGCGGCCAGTGCAGGAATTGTCTGGCAGGTAAACGGCACCTGTGCCCCAATACTGTCGGAGTCGGTGTCAACCGGGACGGCTGTTTTGCTGAATATCTCAGTCTTCCTGCTTCCAACGGATGGCATGTTCATCCTGATATTTCTTCTGAAACTGCATCTTATTTCGATCCTTTTGGTAATGCAACTCATACTGCCTTGTCATTTAATATGGTGGGAGAGGATATTCTAATAACAGGGGCCGGCCCCATTGGTATTATGGCTGTTGCGATTTGCAGACATGTCGGCGCCAAAAACATTGTCATAACCGATATCAATGATTACCGGCTTGATCTTGCCGCTAACATGGGAGCAACCAAAATTGTTAATGTTACTGAATCCTCTATTGAAGACTGTATGAAAGATCTTGATATGGTCGGTTTCGACATCGGACTGGAAATGTCAGGCAACGCTTCCGCATTTGAATCCATGCTGAAGAATATGTATAACGGCGGAAGGGTTGCATTACTTGGATTGCTTCCCCAATCAGCTAAAATTGACTGGGATCAAGTGATCTTTAAAGGGCTTATTCTGAAAGGAATATATGGCCGTGAAATGTTTGAAACCTGGTATAAAATGGAAGCAATGCTTAAAAGCGGACTGGATATTTCTCCGGTACTGACCCATAAATTCAAATACGATGAATTTCAAAAGGGTTTTGATGTAATGAATTCAGGAAAATGCGGGAAAGTCGTCCTGGAGTGGGAATAACACATAGGAAACAATTAATAATATACAGTTAGTAGAGGTGGAAAATGGGTAAAAAAAGAAAAAAAATTGGTGTTTTAACCAGCGGCGGTGACTGTCCTGGGCTGAATGCAGTGATTAGAGGGGTAGTTAAGGCCAGTATCAGCAGTGGTCAAATTGAGGTTTACGGCATAATGGATGGATTTAGTGGTCTTATAGACAAAAATATCATTCCCCTCGACTGGATAAAGGCTTCGGGTATTTTAACCCAGGGGGGAACAATACTCGGCACTTCTAATAAAGCTGATCCCTTTCGCTGGCCAAAAAAAAACCGGAACGGTAAAACAACATTTGCTGATGTTTCTGATAATGTTGTAAAATATATTGAAAAGCAGGGTTTTGATAATCTGGTCTGTATTGGCGGTGACGGGACTATGACCATTTCCGAGAAGCTATCCAAAAAAGGCGTACGAATAATCGGAGTGCCAAAAACAATCGACAATGATATCTGCGGAACAGATATAACTTTTGGATTTGATACTGCAAAATCCACAGCAACCGAAGCTATTGACAAAATCCACACAACTGCCATGTCTCATCATAGAGTTATGGTGATTGAATTAATGGGACGGTATGCAGGCTGGTTAGCTTTGGAAGCCGGAATTGCCGGCGGCGGAGATGTTATACTCATTCCTGAACTGCCTTATGAATTAGACAAAATAATTGCAGAAGTAAAACGCCGGAGTAAAACCGGAAGACGGTTTAGTATTGTGGTTGTTTCGGAGGGGGCAAAACCAAAAGGTGGAGAGCTGACAGTAAAAAGAAAAATCAAAGACAGCACTGATCCGATTCGTCTGGGCGGGATAGGCAACAAAATTGCTCAAGATATTGAAACAAATACCGGACTGGAAACCCGGGTTACTGTGTTAGGTCATTTACAGAGAGGAGGCACTCCAACAGCTTCTGACAGAATTTTAGCTACCCGATTCGGGGTAAAAGCTGCAGAGCTTTGTCTGACCGGAGCTGGCGGGGTTATGATTGCTGTACGGGGTAATGATATTGTCACTGTTCCCTTAACCGATATTGCCGGAAAGAACCGAACCGTTAATAAAGATCATCCTCTGATTCAAGTTGCCAAAGAAGTCGGAACCTGTATGGGAGACTAATTACAGACCGATCAACTGATATATGTACTCTTTATTGTTAACCATAATATGTTCAACCAGTATTGCCTTGATTCTGAAAACAAACGATATAAGAAAAGGTCATCCTGTAATTTTACTTTCTGGTAATTATCTTGCAGCATCTCTCATCTGTTTACTGTTTATAAGCTTTTCTGGAATTCCTGACATTTCATTGGGAACATTTTTATTCGGTACGATTCTAGGTTTACTGTTTGTCGTTGCCTTTTTCATGTTTGCTGAATCAGTCAGCAGGGCAGGAACAGCTCTGGCAGTGGTCAGTTCACGGCTTTCTGTTGTGATACCAATAGTTCTCTCCATTATAATATTCCATGAAAAACCAAATTCAAAACAAATTGCAGGATTCATACTGACACTTCTCACCATAATCTTTTTTTACTATTCCTTAAAAACATCGAAAGAAAAAACACATTCAGTTGCGGATTATGTCTATCTGATTCTTCTGTTAGTGGGAATAGGCATCAATGATTTCGGGATGAAAGTTTTCCAGCAATGGAAACCAATGTCTGAAAAACCTTTTTTCCTGCTTTGCATATTCGGATCAGCATTTATATATACATTTTCATTTTCCCTGATGAACAATACTGTTTTCCAGAAAAAAACATTTTTCCGTGGCATTAGTCTGGGAATTCCCAATATTTTCAGTTCTTTTTTTCTCATCAGTGCATTGACTGTACTTCCGGCGATGATAGTCCTTCCTTCTATCAATATAAGTATTATAATTTTAACCAGTATCAGTGCCTATATACTCTGGAAAGAAAAAGTGAATAAATTCGGGATGTATTCCATAATTACCGGATTGATTGCTATTATTCTTTTCGGAATCAGTCAATAATAAATAAATTTTCTTTATTTTTAAGATTTTACTTTTTTTTTACTCGATTTTATGTTATAATATTGTGTGAATTTTTAACCGTAATGGATAATAAATTAAATCTTGAATTACATTATCAGGAAAGGTCAATCATATTTCAATAATAAAAAAAATTAACAGCCTCTATAATCAGTCCTTAAAACCTATAGAGACAGAAGAACCTATAGCCCTTCTCATTTTTCGTCCGATCAGTTTTTTACTCGCTGTACTTTTTAAACCAACACCAATACATCCTAATCTTATCACTATTGTATCGGTTTTATGCGGAGCGATGTCTGGCTATTTCTTTTTCAAAACCCAGACATATCCGGCCTATTATGCAGCTCTTATTCTTTTTATTGCCCATATACTCGATTGTGTTGACGGTCAGCTGGCCCGCATAAAGGGAATCAGTTCCAGACTGGGAAAAACACTTGACGGTCTTGCAGATGTTGTTACCTATATTTCCATTTTTGCAGGCGTTGCGTATGCCATATCCCATAATGGACAAAATGGTGGACTGCATTGGAGTTTTTACGGGATTTTTGCCATACTGAACTATCTGATTCATATCCATCTGTTCGATCACTTTAAAAACGAATTAATCCACTACTCAATTCCGGAATATCATGAAAAACTGGAAGGCATTGATCGGCTGAAACGGATTTACCGTAATCTGGGTAAGTCAATTGCAGCCAGAGGATATAAACTTATTCTGATTCTTTATATCGGCTTTTATATAGCGGAAAATGCTGTTATAAGATTAGCACAACCAAATAATTACCAGGGATTTCTGAAATGGTATTTTAAAAACAACGATATTCCAAGTTCAGTAAAAAAACATTTTCGCGACCATTATCGCAAATATAACTGGCCTCTGGTTCGCGGCTGGAGTATGCTCGGTGCGACAACTCATATATCTGTTTTCATAATATGTGCATTATTGAATCGTCTGGATCTGATATTCTGGATTATCTGTATTCCTTTCAATATTTGGGCATTCTTTTTGATAATATATCAGAGAATTATAATTCAGGTACAGTTAAATAAAGCTTTTCAGACAACAAAAAATAAATAAAATATTATACTTTATATAAAATTATTGACTGGTAATATTTATTTTCTTCATAAATGTCCTCTTATTGACTTTTTAGGTATAATTTATTACATTAATCCAACATTTTGGAGGGACAATAAATGATTGATGGAGTGCAGATAAAAAACCTTCGGGTTATACCTGACGAGCGTGGTCATCTCATGGAAATCCTGCGAAACGATGACAGTTTCTTTAAAAAATTCGGGCAGGTCTATGTAACCACAACCTATCCCGGCGTTGTCAAAGCATGGCATTATCATAAATTACAGGATGATAATGTTTGTGTTGTTAAAGGCATGTTAAAACTTGCTCTTTTTGATGACCGCAAAGACTCTTCCACCCGGGGTCAGGTAAATGAATTCTTTCCTGGTGTACATAATCCTATTCTCATCCATATCCCAAAACATGTATATCATGGGTGGAAATGTATTGGTGAGGAAGAAGCATATGTAGTAAATTGTCCTTCAGAACCCTATAACAGAAAAAATCCTGATGAGCATAGATTACCATGGGATACAGATAAAATTCCCTATGACTGGGAAATTAAAATGGGTTAATATACATTTTTTGTGAATGTCTGTTAATTATTATAAAGTAAAATTTTAGGTGATGTATGAAAACATTACTGGTAACTGGCGGTGCAGGGTTTATTGGCAGTAATTTTATCCGGTACATACTGAATAAAAGAAATGATATTCAAATAATTAATCTTGACAAATTAACCTATGCCGGCAATCTGGACAATTTAAAAGATATCGAAAATGACGACAGGTATGAATTTGTAAAAGGAGATATCTGTGATCCTGAAATCGTGAAGAAGTGTATAAAGAAATCAGACATAGTATTAAATTTTGCCGCAGAAAGTCATGTCGACCGTTCCATAGGAAGTGCAGACGATTTTATCAACACTGATGTGTATGGTGTATACGTTCTACTGGAAGCAGTAAAAGAATTCGGGATTGAAAAATTTGTTCAGATAAGTACAGATGAAGTGTATGGAAGTATAAATAAAGGATGTTTTAGAGAGACAGATACCTTAATGCCTTCAAGTCCTTATGCTGCTTCCAAAGCCGGAGGAGACAGGCTGGTATATTCCTACTATGTTACTCATAATGTCCCTGTTGTTATCCCCCGAAGTTCTAACAACTTTGGTCCTTATCAATATCCGGAAAAATTGATTCCTCTTTTCATAACCAATGCGCTGGAAAACAAAGCACTTCCTATTTACGGAGACGGTAAAAATGTACGTGACTGGCTCTATGTAACAGATAACTGCAAAGCTATTGAACTGATTATGGAAAAAGGAGAGAATGGTGAAGTATACAATGTAGGAGCAGGAAATGAAAAAAATAATCTGGAAATTACAGATATAATTTTAAAAAAACTGAATAAATCCAAAGATTTGATGAAATTTATAGAAGACAGAAAAGGTCATGACAGACGTTATGCACTTAATACTGATAAACTGGCTAAACTGGGTTGGAAACCTGATACTTCATTTAAAAAAGCTATGGTAGAAACCATACAATGGTATATTGACAACAGATGGTGGTGGGAGAAAATTAAAAGTGGTGAATATCTGGAATATTATAAAAAACAATACAAACAGAATTAAAAAAAGGGAAAAACATTGAATTTAAAAGAAAAAATTGAAAGCAGGCAGGCTGTAATAGGTATAATAGGTCTTGGCTATGTAGGACTCCCCTTGCTGTTAGAATTTATTGAACAGGGATTCCCCTCCATTGGCTATGACATTGATAAAGAAAAAATTAATGTTTTAACAAAGGGTGAAACATATATTAAGCATATTCCAAAAGAACGTATAGAAAAAGCTGTTAAGAAAAAATCTGCAACAGTAACAACAGATTTTTCTCTGCTTAAAAAGACTGATTGTATTATTGTCGCAGTTCCTACTCCCTTAGACAAGCACCATCAGCCTGATCTCACTTTTATTAGGAAAACTTCAGAAACTATCTCACAATATCTGAGTAAAGGACAATTAGTGGTTCTTGAGAGTTCAACTTTTCCCGGAACCACGGAAGAAGTAATGCGGCCAATTCTGGAAAAATCAGGATTACGTTATGGAAAAGATTTCTATCTGGCTTTTTCTCCGGAAAGGGAGGATCCGAATAATCCGAAGTATTCAACCAAAGAGATCCCTAAAGTAGTAGGATGTAATGATCCATATGGTCTGAAATACACCATAGCACTCTATAATCAGGTTATCGTTAAAACAGTCCCTGTATCCTCGAGTCAGGCTGCAGAGGCTACCAAACTCCTGGAAAATATTTTCAGAAGTGTTAATATAGCCCTGGTCAATGAAATGAAAATGATCCTGGACCGTATGGGAATTGATATACATGAAGTTATAAAAGCTGCAGCTACCAAACCTTTTGGGTTTATGCCTTTTTTCCCGGGCCCTGGTCTGGGTGGACACTGTATCCCTATTGATCCTTTTTATTTAACCTGGAAAGCAAAGGAATATGATATGCCCACCAAGTTCATTGAACTTGCCGGAGAAATCAACACGTCCATGCCTTACTGGGTAGTACAAAAAACTGTTGATGCCTTAAATGACAAAGGAAAAAGTATAAAAGGAGCCCGGATTCTTATCTTAGGTATCGGCTATAAAAAAGATGTTGATGATCTCAGAGAAAGCCCCAGTCTGAAATTAATTGAAATATTAAATAAACGTGGCGCCAGTATAGATTATAATGATCCTTATATCGCTAAAATTCCCAAGGTAAGAAAATATGATTATGATATGGTTAGTAAAGAATTAAGCCCTGAGAATCTTTCAGCTTATGATGCTGTACTTATTGCTACTGATCACTCCACCTATGATTATACCTTTATTGAAAAACATGCCCAGTTAATTATTGATACCCGCAATGCAGTTAAAAAGAAAAGTAAAAAAGTTATAATGGCCTAAACATTAATTTTAAAGGGTTACTGCCAATGAAATATAATTGTAATGTGTTGCAGTTGGTTCTTTTATGTATTCTGTTTACAGGTAATATTTTCTCTCAAATCCCTGATAAACAAAAGGAAAAACAAGAAGAACAAAGCACCCTTCCTACCAGAATAGATTTTTCCAAAATTTTTCAGCAGCAGAAAATGGAAATGACACGGGAAGAGTTTGACACCTGGAAAGAACAGCGTGACCGTGAACTCTTTGAAAAGCTGACAGAACCGCAAGCTCTGGAAAAAGCTATCCATCCTGAGGAATATCTTATAGGACCAGGCGATGTTTTCTCATTTAACATCTGGGGAGCTCTTGAAAAGCATGTTTATCTGCCGGTACTCCCGGAAGGAAAACTGTTAATCCCTTCTGTAGGAGAGATTGACGCCGCAGGCAAAACACTTGCACATGTTCAGAAATTAGTAAAGGAAAAATCTTTAGAATCATATGAAAACTGCCGAATCAGCCTCACCCTTGCTGCTTTACGTTATTTTCGGGTGCATGTAGCAGGTGAAGTAAAATTCCCGGGTACCTTTATCGCCCAGGCAGTGGACAGAGTCTCAGAGATGATCGTTGAAGCAGGCGGTATTACTGAAAGGGCCTGGAAAGGAGCTATTGAGATCAGGCATGCAGATAGTACAAAAGATGTTTTTAATCTGGCAGAATTTGAAATGGACGGAAACATAAGTAAAGATATTTATGTACAGGGAGGGGATGTTATTCATGTACCTTCCGTGGATTTAACCAAACAGTACGTCTATATTGAAAAAGATCAGGAGTATGCAGGTGTATATCAAATCAGAACCAGTGAAAAACTGATAGATTTTATTACCCGTATCAGAGCTTTAAAGAGAAATACTGATCTCTCCAAAATTGTGGTAGAACGAAAAAATAACAATAAAACAGAATATATCAGTCCTTTTATCAATCCCGATTCCTTAAGTTTTGATTTTACACTACAAAGTGGTGATCATATAATCCTGCCTTCTCACTATGTGTATGTGAAAGGAGCAGTAAGAAATCCAGGAGCATATCCCTATGTATTTAATCTGACAGCTAAAGAGTACGCAGGTATGGCAGGTGGCGATTACCGGGCTGGCAATATCAAGGGAGTTTCAGTATATCATGTTCGCACCGGAAAAACTGAAAAGGGAGCTGATGTCATCGTTGAGGCAGGAGATGTAGTAAATCTTCCAGAAACATTCAATTTGCGTCTGCAGAATTGGGTGAGAATAATCCCCACAATTACATCACTCATTTTAGCTGCCAAAGCAGCAGGATTTTTTGGAGAATAAAATATGGTAAGAAATCACGAAAAAGAAAAACCCGAATTTGTTGACTATATTTACATTTTGGTAAAATGGCGTAAGTTAATCATTATCAATTTCCTGGTTGTCTGTATTATTACAGCAGTTATCAGCCTTATAATACCAAAATGGTATAAAGCTAATACAACAATAATGCCACCGTTCGAGCAAACATCGGGATTGGGTGGTGTGTCAAGTATCATGAATAAACTGCCTGTTGCGAGTATGGGGATGGGTAATATATTGGGATTTTCAGAGCAGACTTCCCGTTTTATTGCAATGCTGCAGAGCAGAACAATAATGGAATCTGTAATAAATGAATTTGATCTAAAAAAAAGATATCAAAAAGAAAATATTGAGGAAACCATAGAAGAGCTCAGAGGTCATGTTTCTGTAAAAGTAGAAGAGGAAGGTACTATAACCGTCAGTGTTGAAGCAGGCACACCATACCTTTCCTCTGCAAAAAAAGATGATGAAGCTGGTTACCTTGCCAGAGATATGACAAACTTTTTTATAGATGAACTTGACCGGATCAATAAAAAATTGAAAACCAGCCAAGCTCATAATAAAAGAGTTTTTATTGAAAAAAGATATAACCAAAATTTGGAAGATCTTAAATCTGCTGAGGATAGCTTAAGACAATTTCAACAAAAATATGGTATTATTTCGCTACCGGAGCAGACACAAGCCACAATTTCAGCAGCTTCAGAACTAAAAGCTCAGATTATAACAAAAGAGGTTGAACTGGATGCATTAAAAGAGTCTCTTGGAAGCACTCATTCTGAAACCAGACAAGTGAAAAGCACTTTAAATGCATTGAAGAAAAAATATAATGAACTTAAAAAAGGCACTTCTGAAAATGATAGACAACAAACCATACAAAATCAAGAATTGTTTTTAACTTTACAGCACCTTCCTGAACTGGGCCTGAGATATGTAAGACTTTATCGGGAAGTAAAACTGCAGGAAACATTACAGGAATATTTACTTCCTGTTTATGAGGAAGCAAAAATAGAAGAAGTCAGAGATACACCTACTGTACAGGTTTTGGATCAAGCAGTAAAACCTGAAAAAAAATATAAACCTCATAGAGCATTAATGGTTATTATCTTTGGTTTCTTAAGTTTATTCTTATTTGTTATAGCTGCATATATAGTAGTAAATATCCAATATTATAAAGAAACAAACCAAAATAAATACAAAAAAATTCAATATATAATAAATCAACTTCGCTTTAAAAACTTTTTTAAGTAAAATAACAATAGATGTCTGATAATACTCGAGACCAAATTAATAGTTTAACTAAGAAGACATTTAGTGATGCATTAATCTATATGCCTTCAAAAATATTACCGGCTATAGTAGGTGTGATTTTTATAAAAATACTTACCGAAGTATTTTCTAATGAAGAATACGGATTATATCAGATTATTTTTGCATCTTTTGGTTTATTAAAAACTCTTAACAGAGGCTGGCTCGCCAATAGTGCCATACGGTTTTATTCACCATATAAAAATAATACCACCACTTACTTTTCTTCTTTATGCTTTTCTTTTGTTATAGGAACTGTATTAGTCGGGATCATGTTTTATATAGCAAATATTTTCTTTTTAAAACAAAATTATGGTGATGATTTTTTTAATTTAATGAACATAGCAATATTAGCCATGTTCACAAATGTTTTTTTTGAAGTATTCATTGTAATATACAGAGCAGATTTAAAGCCAAAAGTTTACTCAATATACTGGATTTATTTTGCGATAGGAAAACCTATTGTTGGTTTATTTTTTATATTATTCTTTGGGCTAAGTGTTAAAGGTATAGTTCTTGGTATGTTGATTGTACCCCTGATTCTTGATATTATACTTTATTTCAAATTACATTTAAATGTCCTCATTAAAATTTCTAACATTTCTGTGGATTTAATAAAAAAATTTTTACAATATGGCCTTCCCTTTGTTTTTACTATGTTATCATTTTGGATTCTCTCATTTTCTGACAGATATATTATTGAAATTTTTTGTGGACGTTCAGCTGTAGGGTTATATACAGTTGGTTTCGTAATATCTGAAAGGATCCTAAATTTTTTATATATGATATTAATGTTAGCTGCATATCCACTAATAATCAATAACTGGGAAAAAAACGGCAAGCACTCCACTCAACAATTAATCACTGAATACACTCGTTACTTTTTTTTACTATGCATACCGATTCTTGTAATTTTAATAATGTTACCAGAACATATATTACTATTGCTTTCGAATAAAAAATTTATTCAAGGAGTGAGTGTAATACCCCTCTTATCAGCTGCCTTCTTTATGAAAGGTCTTAATATGCTGGTTATTAAAGGTTTTGAACTTACTCAAAAAAGTTATAAGATAGCATTAATCGCTCTGCTATCCGGTTGCCTTAATATAGGTTTAAATATAATCATCATTCCCAAATTAGGTTTTATTGGCGCTGGATATTCGGCATTAATTACATATAGTTTCCACTTTCTTTTATCAATTCTAATGGTAAAGAGCGATATGGCCTGGAAACCTAACTATTTCTCAATAATAAAAATTCTGTTATCTGGAGTAATAATGGGATTGTTGCTTCTTATATTAAAAGAAAACATTTCAAATATTATATTAATTTATTTATTTGTAATACCAAGTGGATTAATAGCTTTCTTTACTGTTGTCTATTTGTTTAAAGAAATTAATGATAAAGAAATAAGAAATATATTTTCCTTTATCAGAAAGATTGGATCTAAATTTTAATATGAATACTACAGTAATAAAAAGTAAATATATTATTATATTAATTTCAATAATTGAACTCTTTTTTATAATGATAATTTTTAAATCATTATTATTGAGTTATCTAATGTTCACTGCTTTGATATTACTATTTGTATTATTTTTATATCCAGAATTTGGTCTTTCTCTTGCTTTAACTTCCAATATTCTTATAAGATTGACTTTAGATTTTTTATCTATTGAAGAAATATCCTCTCTTTTACTTTTTATTCAGTTATTGATCCTGGGTACAGGAGTTTTATTTTATAAACTTAAGAATGGTCCTGATGAAAAGTTTTATTTTAATAAACTGATTTTTATATCACTGTTTATCGGGTTTTTAATGTGGGGAGGATTATATTATTCAAAAAATTATGACTATGGTATATATAAGGCGACCTACTATGTTTTTTATAATTTTCCATTAATTATTATTCCATTCATATTCAGACATGAAATTAATAAAAGTATTAATATTATTAAATTTGTCTGTTATCTAGGTATATTATTGGGTATCATAGCAACTGTTTTGGCTTCTCATTTTCCTCTTAATGAACGATTTATTCCTTCTGAAAATGTGAACGCGATTTGGCTTGCACGAAGCCTGGGAATTTCAATTCTTTCAACTTTATTTATTCTTGATGTAAGTAAACGATATACCGTAAAATCAATTTGTTTACTATCAATATTGATTATGTTATACCCGATTCTGCGCACCGGATCAAGAGCACCTTTTTTCGGTTTGGTCATTGCAATCATACTGTATTATTTTTACCAACCTGATATTAAAAGAAAGCATAAACTAATTATTTTCAGCTCATTAATATTAATGCTCTTGATTTTTCTATTAATTACACAATCTGTTCTGTTTTCCAGAATAATTAGTCCTGATATAAATGATTTGTCAAGTACTTTTTCAAGAATTGCTGCTTGGGAAAAAGCTTTATATGAGTTTTCCAGTGCACCAATCATGGGTATTGGAACAGGAAGTTTTTATTATGAATTTTTATATATAACAATTTTCTATCCACATAATATATTTCTAGAATTATTAAGCGAATCAGGTATATTAGGATTTTTATCTATAGTAATATTTTGTATACTAAGTATCAGATATGCTTTAAACAACATAAAATATTTTAAAATTCAGGGATCAAGTAAATATATAAAATTGAGTATTGTCCTTTTTACAATTTTCTTATTCTCTGTCTGGAATGCTATGTTTAGTGGCGATATAGTTCATAATGGCACAGTCTGGTTAAGTGCAGGCTTAATTGTTGCCTTATATGACAGCAAAGAAAGATATAAATTTAAACACTAAATTTCATGAAAAGAATACTGATAATTACTTATTATTTTCCTCCTGCGGGTGGTGGGGGAGTACAACGAGTAACAAAATTTATTAAGTATCTGCCCCGGTATGAATGGGAACCGATTGTAGCCACAACTACTCCTGATGCATATATTGAATGTGATGTATGTTTGAAAAATGATATCCCTGATACTGTTATAGTTGAAAAAGTAAGATCACTTCTCACTAAAAAACAAACTTCCAAGATAAAAAATCAATATAATACAGAATTCCCGTGGGAAAACAATAAGAAAAAAACAATTCTATCAAATATAATATCATTTTTCAGAAATCTTTTTTTAATACCTGATAGTCAGATATTATGGGTGCTGCCCTTAGCTTTCAAATTAAAAAAAATAATTGTAAAACATCAACCGGATATAATTTTTGCCACTGCACCTCCCTATTCAGTATTAATTGCAGGGTATATAGCAAAAATATTATCAGGATTGCCGTTGATTATTGATTACAGAGATCCATGGACACAATTTTTCAGTACATTTCGAAAATATGAATCTGATTTCAGGAAAGAGATTGAATTATACATGGAAAAAAGAATATTGAACAAAGCTGATAAAATAATTCTTACATCTAAAAGTCTTCTTGCAGCATTCAAGAATGAATTATCAAAAAAAAATTACAATAAATGTAGGATTGTATATAATGGTTATGATGAAGATGATTTTAAAAATGTCAGACCACATACATTTAATAAATTTACTATTGTATATACAGGCAAAGTTACCCCAAACGAATATTCTGCTGAATTATTCATTAAAAGTTTTGGATTATTAATGCAGAACAGACCAGATTTAAAAAATAAAATAGAAGTTATTTTTGTGGGTTCTTTCAGAGATGAAAAAGCCATACATACTATGGATCAGTTCAAAATAAATAATAATATTAAACTTTTAGGTTATAAAAACCACCGTTTTACTGTCTCTTATCAACTCGGCGCAGATGCACTTTTATTATTGCTGCAGCCAGGTTATACTGATTCTTTTGTTATATTTGGGAAACTTTTTGAATATATACGAACTGGTAAACCCATTCTTAGTCTTTTACCCTCAGGATGTGAAATGACAGAAATTTTAAATAAAATAGACGGATCAATCATTGATTCGACTTATAATACAATAAATATTTCAAAAAAAATTGAGTCAATTTATTCATTGGGAAGGCAAAAAAAATATGTAAGGCCTCAAAAAGAAATTTTCTCTCGTGAAAATCAAACAAAAAAAATGGCCGGATATCTTGATTCTTTTTTACAGGAGGGCACATATTATATATGAAAATTTTAATAGATGCTCATCTTTCCGAGAATAAAATAACAGGGATTGGCAGATATTTGAACTGCTTAATAAAAGAAATTTTAAATATAGACAAAAAAAATAAATATATTATTTTACTTAATAATCAAATCAATCAGAAACATCCTTTAAATAACATTACATCACCTAATGTAACAAAAAAAACAGTCATGTTGAAGGGCCCCAGCCTTCAACAAAATCTTACCATCTCTAGTATTGTAAGAAAATACAAACCTGATGTTTATCATCACCCTCATTTTGATTTACCATTTTTGATTCATATACCTTCAGTTATCACAGTACACGATTTGAAATATATAAAGCACGCTGAATTCTTCTCAAAAAAACAAAAAATAAAAAGTATGTATATAAAATTAATGCTGCAATCTGCGGTAAAACGTGCTAGTAAAGTAATTGCTGTATCTGAACATACAAAAAATGATTTGATTGATTTATACCGTATTCAGGCTGAAAAAATTGATGTTATATATCATGGATATAAAAAATTTAATCAGAATGAAAATGAAAAAGGAATACTGAATAAGTCAAAAATAAAAAAACCCTATATTCTATTTGTGGGTGAAAGACGTCCTCATAAAAATATTGAAAATTTAATATATGCCTTTCATAAACTTACTAAAAAAGAATGTAATGATTTACAGTTAGTAATTGTTGGAAAAAAATATACACACTATAAAAAACCTGAACAATTGATTGACAGACTAAAATTAAAAGATAAAATCATATTAACAGATTCAATTACTGATGCTGAATTGGTACAGTTATATAAGAATTCTGAATTATTTATACTTCCATCATTTTATGAAGGTTTTGGTATGCCCATTCTGGAGGCGATGAGTTTTGGAGTGCCTGTATTGGGTTCAAATACAACCTCAATCCCTGAAATCATCAGTAAAGCCGGATTATTGTTTAATCCCCATAATATAGATGAAATTAAAAAAAACATGGAAAAAGTATTGAAAAATAGAAAAATAAGAAATACATTAATTGAAAAGGGGAAAAAAAGAGTAAAGGAATTTAGTTGGGATTCAGCAGCATCTCAAACCTTAGAGGTTTACCGTCAGGTTGCTGCTGCCAATAAATAATAATGAAAAGAATTAAACTACTGCATATAATAACTCATCTTTCCATTGGTGGTGCTCAGGATAATACGTTACTTACCCTGGAGAAATTGGATAAAAATAAATATGATATAACCCTGCTCTGCGGAAAAAGCGGACAGTGGATTCAAAGGGCTCGCTTAATTCCCGGTATTAAGATAATTTTTGTAAATGAACTCATTCGTAAAATACATTGTTTTTATGATATAATAGCATTGATAAAAATATTTTTTTATATTAAAAAGAATAAATTTTACATAGTACACACTCATAGCAGTAAAGCTGGTTTCTGCGGACGTATTGCTGCAAAAATCGCAGGTGTTCCAATAATTATTCACACTATTCATGGGTTTCCTTTTCATGACTACATGAATACAGCCAAAAAACACTTTTACATAACCTTAGAAAGATTACTTTCTAAAATAACTACAAAATTAATAACAGTATCAAACTTAAATTTGAAACAAGCAATACAATTAAAAATCGGTGATGCACAAAAATTTAAAAATATATATAGTGGTATATTATTTGAAAAATTTGAACGACATATTAACGGAAAAGAAAAAAAGAAGGCAATTAATATTGATGATAATGTAAAAGTTATCAGTTTAATTGGTAGATTATCTAAACAAAAAGCCCCACATTATCTGTTAAAAGCTGTACCTGAAATTAGCTCTCAATATCCAGATGTCTTATTTCTTCTTATTGGTGATGGGGAATTAAAAAAATATTTGATAAAATTAACCAGCACATTAAACATTGAAGATAAAGTCCGCTTTCTTGGATTTAGAAATGATATACCAGAAATACTTGAAATTACTGATATTTTTGTATTAACTTCACTTTGGGAGGGACTGGGCAGGTCTTTAACCGAAGCTATGTATATGAGTAAACCTGTCATTGCCACCAAAGTTGATGGAGTACCGGAAATTGTAAAACATGAAAAAACCGGATTACTCATCAACCCCAAAGATCATAAAGGAATTGTTACTGCCATTACTAGATTACTGCTTAATCCAAAATTTGCAGAAAACCTGGGAAACAGAGCGCATGCTCAGGTTGCAAAAAATTTTTCTGCTGATACAATGGTATTCAATATAGATACCCTGTACAGAGAATTTCTGCATAACGTTAATGAGATTTATTAATTTTTTTATGTCAAAATTAAACGAAAAAATTCTCTTATTTCTGATCGATTTATCCATGATCCATACTGCATTCTTTCTCTGGTGCCGGTTGCGGTTATCGTTCGGCCTTTTTTCTGAAAGAACCTTCTGGGGAGTTTTTTTGATTTCAATACTTCTTTTTATTTTCTGGTTTCTCCTTTTTGGTTTTTTCGGACTATACAGAATAAAATATACACAGTCCAGGACAGATGAATTCATCGAGGTTTCCAAAGCAGTAACTGTAGGAGTAATCCTCCTGTTTTTTATCACCTTTGATATTGAACATGATCTTAACAAACCGGTTCCTTACAGCCGTTTTATGATTGTTTCTTACTGGGGACTACTGATTTTCACTGTAAGTTTTGGTCGTATCCTTTTTCGCACCATTCACAGAAGATTGTTAGTTGCTGGTTTTGGACGCAAGAAGACTTTAGTGATTGGGTGGGGTAAAGAAGCAAGAAAGATTTCAGAAAGGGTTGCTATGGCCCCTGCTTTAGGATACGACATTGTAGGATTCATTTCACCCAAAAAAATAATTAAAAAGAAAAATTATCGTAAAATCCCGGTTCTCAGCGATATCAATAAGCTTAACAAAATAATCAAAGAACAAAATATACAAGAAGTCATTATCTCTCTTTCCAAACCCTCTCTTTCACAAATGGAAAATATCATTGCGCAATGCAATGGCGAGCCAGTAGGTATAAAGATAGTTCCGCATTTGTATAATGTTGTTATTGGACAGGTAAGGACAAATCAGATATATGGATTCCCGCTCATTGAAATACTTCCGGCAATTATGCCTCAGTGGGAACAGACTGTAAAACGTATGATCGATATTTTTCTGTCAATAATTATTGTGATGGGATTCTTGCCTGTTTGGATTTTATTTGCTATTATTATAAAAATCGATTCCAAAGGGAATATTTTTTATTTACAGAAAAGGGTCGGTAAAAATGGTAAAGAGTATGTTATGATAAAATTTCGTTCCATGGTAGAGGGGGCAGAAAAAATGACCGGACCAGTATGGGCCGCCCCTGATGATCCCAGGGTAACACGATTCGGAAAATTCATGCGGAAATACCGCCTTGATGAAATCCCGCAACTAATCAATGTTATAAAGGGTGATATGTCCTGGGTAGGGCCACGGCCGGAAAGACCAAGTTTTGTAGAAACATTAAAAGAAAAGATCCCTCTGTACAGCAGAAGATTACAAGTTCGTCCCGGCATTACAGGATGGGCGCAGATAAAAGGAGTCTATGATCAGACTATTGAAAATGTTAAACAAAAACTACAGTTTGATCTGTATTATATTGAGAACATGTCATTACGAATGGATATAAAAATTATACTCCATACAATCTATATAATGTTTAGCGGAAAAGGCTATTAATTACAAAAAAAGGAGAAAGGCATAATGAATATACCAATGGTAGATCTGGTAGCACAGTACAAATCAATTAAAAAAGAAGTTAACAAAGAGATTGATAAGGTTCTTGAAACCGGACGATTTATTATGGGACCTAATGTAGAAGAATTTAATAAAGAGATGGCTGAGTATACGGAAACAAAATACGGAATTGGCTGTGCCTCCGGAACAGATGCACTTCAGTTAAGTCTCATGGCTGTTGATTTACAGCCCGGTGAGGAGGTCATAACAACTCCTTTCACATTTGTTGCTACTGCAGAAGTTATCGCTCTCCTGGGTGCAAAGCCGGTTTTTGTTGATATAGAGGAGGACAGTTATCTAATAGATGTGGACAAAATTGAAAACGCCATAACAGACAAAACCAAAGCCATTATTCCGGTTCATCTATTCGGACAGGCAGCGGATATGGACAGGATCAAGGCAATTGCCAAAAAACATAATCTTTATGTAATAGAAGATGCCTGTCAGGCAGTAGGTGCAAAGTATAAATCAAAAAGTGTATGCAGTCTCGGAGATATGGGCTGCTTATCATATTTTCCTGCTAAAAATTTAGGTGCCTATGGAGACGGTGGACATGTATTAACCTCAAATAAAGAGCTGGCAGAAAAGATAGCCGTGATTATGGATCACGGTTCGGATAAAAGATATCATCATTCCCGGCTGGGTGTAAACAGCCGGCTCGATGCTTTACAGGCTGCCATTCTGAGAGTAAAATTAAAACATATTGATTCCTGGAACGAAGCCAGAAGAGACCGTGCAGCTCTGTACACAGAGCTTCTGAAAGATGCAAAAGTACAGATACCGGTCATCAGGGAATACAATGACCATGTTTTTCATCAATACTCAATCCAAGTTGAAGACCGAGACGGTTTACAGAAATTCCTGAAAGAATCAGGCATAGCATCTGCCATACACTACCCCATTCCGCTTCATCTCCAGCCGGCATATACAAAATTCAGTATTGGTGAAGGCAGCTTCCCGGTTTCAGAAAAAGCAGCCAAACATATCATATCCCTGCCTATGTATCCGGAACTGGGAGAAAAAGAAATTCAATTGATTACAAATAAAATTAAAGAATACACAGGATAGAGGGAGTTAATCTGATGTTAAGCCTGAGATTTATACGAGAAAATCCTGATAAGGTCCGTCATGCTATCCAGGTCAAGGGGATGGATGCAGATCTGGATATGCTGCTTACTCTGGATAAAAAAAGACGGGAACTCATACGCAAAAGTGACAGCTTAAAAGCAGAACGCAATACAGCTTCCGAACAGATAGGCAGATTAAAAAAACAGGGAGAAAACGCGCAGGAAGCTATTACAGCCATGCGGAAGGTTTCTAATGAAATTAAGGAACTGGATAATGAGATAAAAATAACTGAAGAAAAAATTAATGATATATTAATATTTATCCCCAATATTCCCCATGAAACTGTCCCGGAAGGCGATGAAACCAATAATCAGATTATAAAAGAATGGGGACAGGTGACAAAACATGATTTTAAAATAAAACCGCATTGGGAAATTGCAGAGAAACTTGGAATTATAGATTTTATACGTGGAAGCCGCCTTTCCGGTGCAAATTTCGTTTCTTTTACCGGGATGGGAGCAAAACTGCAGCGTGCCCTTATAAACTTTATGATTGATATGCACGTTGAGAAACAAGGATACAGAGAAACCTGGGTCCCCTTTATTGTTAAACGTGATATGATGTTTGGTACCGGTCAGCTGCCAAAGCTTGAAGATGATATGTATCTGGTGGAAAAAGATGACCTTTTCCTTATTCCTACTGCAGAGGTACCAGTAACAAATCTGCACAGAGAAGAAATTCTGGCAGGAAAAGACTTACCTATTCGTTATACAGCTTACACCCCCTGTTTCCGCAGAGAAGCAGGTTCATACGGAGCAGAAACAAGAGGACTGATGCGCATCCACCAGTTCAATAAAGTGGAGATGGTAAAATTTGTGGAACCGGAAAATTCCTATGATGAACTGGAATTACTGCTCAAAGATGCTGAAGAGGTAATTCAGGTACTGGAACTACCTTATCGGGTAGCAATACTTGCTACCGGTGATCTTTCTTTTGCTGCTGCTAAATGTTATGATATCGAATTATTTGCACCCGGAGTAGATAAGTGGCTGGAGGTATCTTCTGTCTCCAATTTTACCGATTTTCAGGCCCGCAGAATGAATATAAGATACAGAAAGAAAAAAGGAGACAAACCCCGCTTTGTTCATACCCTGAACGGTTCAGGTGTAGCACTGCCGCGTCTTATTATTGCCATTCTGGAAAATTATCAGACTGATGAAGGAACAGTTGTTGTACCGGAAGCATTACGGCCCTATTTGAAAACGGATATTATAAAATAAATCAATTAATAATCTTTAATATATTTTTTTGATGTATTGATAGGGTTTCTTTCCAGGAATAATCACATTGTAATCCCCTATAATTTTCCAGAGACTTTCTTGTCCCGATATTGCCAGTTTGCACATGCGTATTCTTTAAATTTAATTTATCAGAATATTCTTTAATATTGACTTTTAAAAATCCGCCAATTTTTTCTAGTTCTTTTACAGAATTATTACAAAGGGTATTGTAATTAATTGTAATATAATCCAAACTATTATTGATTAACAATCTTCTTATAAGATAATTAATGATTTTAAATCTAAAAACCCCCCGCCAGAAACCTTTGTTATGTTTAACAAAAGATGCAATACATCCAAACATATCTCTGTGTAAATAAATAACCTTCAGATTAATTCCACTACATTTCATTAAAAAAACTAATCTCCATAAACTTTTAGAATTATCAATAATATATTCTGTTTTTGGCTTAAATTTTTTAGCATTCTCAAATATATTATCCAATAATTTATATTCATCTGAGTCTATTAAAATATCCTGAGTTATTTTTTTTCTCAATAAAATATAAAGTGATATCCTAATATTTTTTAGGAAAGATGGTTTTCTGAATATATTGTAATGATGCTTATAAATATTGGACCAGAACGGACATTGGTGTGAAAGAGCCCAACAAGAGCATACTTCATCTTTTTTTTGTAATCTATTAAAGTATTGGATTTCCCCGGCATTGAATATCTGAGGAGATGACCCCATGATAAAACCCAATATTGTAGAACCACTATAAGCTGTAGAAGTTATATATATAACATCTATACATTTCATTATATTCTTTTCAGTTTTGCGCTCTATTATTTTTAAAAATTTTTCTATCTAATATTTAAATATAATGAATATATGTATTATAATAAATAGTTATTTTAATTTTCTCTTTAACTGATCAGTCATCAGATCAGTATACATTAGTTTCCCTTTATAAAAAAATTGCTGTTTATCTATTTTCTGCTTCTTTTTTTTTAGAGATTCCTTTACTTTATTAATTAACTCCAGTGTAGTAAATGGTTTTTGAATTAAATCATTATCATTATCGAGCAAGGCATAATGCCGCAGTAAATAACTGGTGAATCCGGACGTGTAAAGTATACCTATACCCGGATACCTTTTTCTGATTTTTTCATAAAGGGTTTTACCGCTTTCCTCCGGAAGAACCACATCAGACAGAATAAGATCTATCTTTGTATTAAACTTATCTACCAGAGAGAGTGCCTGTCCACTGTTCTTTGCTTCCAGCACTTTAAATCCATGGCTTCTGAGCATACAGGATGTCATATGAAGAATACTTACATTATCATCAACAACAAGAATAGTTTCCTGATTCGGCAATGTATCAGAAACAGTCTTTGTCTTAGTTAATCTGCTTGTATTATAGGAACGTACCGGGACTGAATTATAGGCCGGGAAAAACAGTTTAAACACTGTTCCTTTCCCCTCTTCAGTATACATTAGTATATCCCCCTTGTTCTCTTTAATAATTTTGTATACTGAAGAAAGACCCAGTCCTGTACCGGAATCTTTATCTTTAGTGGTAAAAAAAGGTTTAAAAATCTGGGACTTAATATTCTTGTTTATCCCGGTTCCGGTATCACTGATAGCTACCATGACATATTTCCCCGGTGTAAGAGACAGATTTCTCGATGTACAGTACATTTCATCAAGATTTACATTACTGGTTTCCAGTATTAATGAACCGCCGCCAGGCATAGCATCTCTGGCATTAATACATAAGTTCAGTAAAATTTGTTCAATGTGCAAAGGATCAACTTTAACCAGATGTAATTCAGGAGCCTCTTTTATAATTAAATCAATATTATTTGATATTGTATAATTGACCATATCTTTAACCTCATTGATGATCTCATTGAGGTTTTTTTTACATGGATGACTGCTCCTACCATTACTGACTGTAAGCAGTTTTCTTATCAAAGAAGATGCCTTTTGACAGGTTTTTGATATAGCTTCAATGTGTTCTTGATTTTCATCCTCTTCAGGGAGAGAATCATGTATCAGATAGCTTTTCCCCAGAATGATAGTTAAAAAATTATTTAAATCATGAACAAAGCTGCTGATTACTTGATTAATAAAAGCTGCCCGTTCGGTTTTTGATATCTGCTCTTTGTGTTTTTTGGTATCTTTACCATTATCCCCGGATTTAATTTTTTGCTTCATTGATGTACAGTATTGGTTTAAAATCCAAATTCTTTTTCTCTGCTTAAAATTATTTTTTGACCAAATCACAGCAAGTATAATCGATGTAATAATAAAAATACTATTTCTTCCAACAGCTGCTTCCTCATAATTGTTAATATATAAAAAAACAGGTATGAGATAGGACACCCATACTAATGAAAATAAAAATATGCTCTCTTTAATATTCAGAGGTAATAATATACCCAAAAACAGGATTAATAAAATTAAAGTTGATAGTGATGAAATAACTGCAAAAGGATTGAAATTATACATCAGGGAAATCCCTGCTGAAACACTTGTCGTCACCAAAAGGCAAAGGAGATATGATTTCTTTTTTGCTGCAAATAGATTAATAATGTACACCAACAGAATAAAACATATAAGACCTGGTAAAATAAACGGATAATTAATTAAATTATTTTTATTTACAATAAAATCATATAAAAAGGTAACAAAAAGAAAAGCACATACAGTAACACACAGCTGATTAACAGCTTTCTGCATACAAATATTTCTATGGATAATAAATTTTTTCTGATTGTTCATGTTCATGACTTTCCCATCATTTAATGATTATATTATTGTTTCCTGCCCCTATTTAGACTATGGCTGCAGGTGCAAAAATCTTTCATGATTTTCAAAAATTTTTATCAATATTGATAATCATAAATGAAAAAGTCAGAAATGCTAAAAATTAGTTATGAGTATAATTAAGTAGAGATAATTGCAGAGTCGACCTCAACGAATATAACTGACAAAGAAAATCTATGCTTTTATAGTAGGACGCCTGCAAATATAAAAAAATTATTTTCTGGCATGAAAAAATACTAAATCACCATCTTCAACTACATAATCTTTTCCATGAACAGCTATAAGACCCTTTTCATGCAGTATCTTAGTTGATTTATGTTCCAGGAGATCCGGATATTTGATGACTTCTGCCTTGATAAACCCTTTGGCAAAATCAGTATGCACTTTTTCAGCAGCCTGCACAACCGTATCACCTTTCCCCATAGTCCAGGCATGGGCTTCATTCTCATTAGCTGTAAAAAAGGTGATCAGATACAGAAGATTGTATCCTGTTCTGACGATTTTCTGAAGACCGGTTTCATCAAGACCCATTACCTGGAGAAACTCCAGCTGCTCATCATGGTCCAGTTCTGCAATTTCTTCCTGAACTTTACCGCAAAACGGAATACAGGGAGAATGTATCGACTCAGCATATTCACTCAATTCCATTACCAGGGAGCTTTCAGTAAAGTGATTCTCATCTACATTGGCAATGTACATAACTGGTTTGGCTGACAACAAATTTAATTCTTTCACCACCTCTGCCTGTGCTGAAGATAAATGCAAGGTGCGGATTTCCTTTTCTGCATTAAGGTGATCAAGAAATTGATTTAGTATTTCAATTTTCTTCTTCGTTTCAGTATCCCCGCTTCTCGCTGCCTGCTGAAACTTATGCAGATGAGATTCAATTATTTCAATATCTTTGAGTATTATCTCTATAGTTACTGATTTTGCATCCTGTACAGGATCTATTTTTTCATACGGGTGAGAAACATTTTTATCTTCAAAACAACGCACTACATGAGCTATGGCATCGCACTGGGTTATATGAGATAAAAATTGATTTCCCAGTCCCTCGCCCTGATGAGCGCCTTTGATAAGACCTGCAATATCGATAAATTCCAGATTCGTCGGAGATTTCTTTGCTGAACCGATAATAGAATGAATCACATCCAGCCTTTTATCCTCAAGAACTATGATGCCGAAATGAGGATCTATGGTACAGAAAGGATAAGCCGAAGCATCAACTCCCAGATTTGTCAGAGCGTTAAAAATTGTGGATTTCCCTGCATTGGGAAGTCCGACCAGCCCACAGTTAAAACCCATAATATTATCCTGTTATTAAGAATTAATTACTTGAAATTCTTCTGAAATATATAACAGATCAAGATAAATGTCAACAATGAACCTTTCTAATCATGCCGTAATGCTTCCACCGGATTTATACGTGCTGCCCGTATAGCAGGATAAATTCCTGCGACCAGACTTATGACAATTGAGAAGATTAATGCGATTATAATAAGCCAGCCTGGGATATAAAACAGATCAACTGTTTCTCCTCCCTGCTTAATCATATAATAGGTAGCCACAGCACCTGCGATTTTTGTCACCACCCACCCAAGTGCAAGACCAAAAAGCCCCCCTAAAAGACCAATGCTTCCGGCTTCAAAGAAAAAGATGCTTTTTATCTGAAATTCACTGCCTCCGACAGCTTTCATTATACCGATTTCTCGGGTCCTTTCCAGAATTGACATCACCATGGTATTAATTATACCAAGTCCGGCTACGATCAAAGCTATGGTGCCTATTGCACCCAGGGCAGTATCCATAATAATAAATCCTTTTTGAAATTCTTCCAGCTGATCTGCAATGGAGATAGTGCCGAACCCATGTTCTTCAATTTTATTTCTGACTGATTTCAGATAGTCTATGGATTTCACTCTGACCAGTAATGCTCCGTATTCACTTTCATTATCCATACTGTTTAACAGACTCCACACACTGTTAAAAGGAAGTCTGGGCATTTTCCCAGCAGTTTCTATAGGGGCTAAAATACCGCCTCTGTAATATCCATAATTGAATTCGCCTTCTCTTTTTCTGATGCCAATAACAGTAAATTGTTTTTGTTCTTTTTTAAAGAAAGAATAATCTGTTCTCCCCATTCCTATTATACCGGTAACAGAAGATGGATCTATAACAGAGGTAAAAATTGTTATTTTTTTCCCAATCACTGAATCAGAAGGTACATATGTTATTTCCTTTGTATCCTGAGCAGCTGTATCAATTACTGTATCTGTTAATTTTATTCCCAGCGACTCAAGGGTTTCTGTATCAATAATAATACTCTCCTGAGTGTCATTCTGATAAAAATTACCGTACAGAAGTTCATTAAACGGTTTATGCTTGCCTAGTTCAGCCGGAATACCTTTCAGGTATGTTCTTGTCTCACGATCATTAAAGCGCACTTTAACCGGAAATGAAATTTCCGGGAATGCTATATCAACTCCCTGGATAGAACGGATATCTTCTAACGCTTCAGTATTAAGAGGAGGAATATTCTTTTCATTTGATTTTTTGCTGCTTTCCAGCCTGGATGTCACTTCATTAATATCAATTTTCTGAGGTATAACCTGGATACTGGTGAACAGATCATTTTTCTTAAAATAGTCAGTTATATTTTTCTGCATACCGGTTCCAAAAGATACCATAGAAACCAGAGCACCGATCCCTATGGTTACTCCCAAGACGGTCAGAAAAGCCCGGAGCTTGGTTTTCCATAAATTTGATAGTCCTAAGTGAAGTAAATCATTGATCTGCATGGTTATTCCCGGGTTACATGTTCTACAATGTTACCATCTAAAAGTGTATAGGTATGATCTGATATTTGTTTAGCCGTTATTTCATCATGGGTGACCATAATGACAGTAATACCTGTTTTATGATTCAGATGCTGCAGCAGGGATATTATCTCACCGGCAGTAATGCTGTCCAGATTGCCGGTGGGCTCATCAGCCAGTAAAACAGCCGGATTATTGATCAGGGCACGGGCAATTGCCACTCGCTGTGCTTCACCGCCGGAAAGTTCAGAGGGAGTATGGTCTGTTCTTTCGCCGAGACCTACAGTATGCAGGATATTTGTTGCCATGGTTTTTCTTTTTTTCCGGGGTACATTAGCAAACATGGAAGCCAGTGCAACATTCTCAAGAGCAGTGAGGGAAGGAATCAGATTAAATGACTGAAAGATCATTCCCACAGTAAATCGCCGGTGATAGGTAAGTTCCCGTTTATTCATTTGGGCCAGATCTTTGCCGGAAATTTTCACCGCCCCGGATGTAGGAATATCAAGACCGCCTATGAGATTCAACAGAGTTGATTTGCCGGATCCTGAACGTCCCACAACAGATATAAAATGCCCTTCTGTAACCTCACAATTGACATCGTGCAAAGCATACACAGGTGTTTTGGTTTTCCTGTATACTTTTCCCAGATTATGAACTTTTAGAATGTTATTTTTATTTGCCATATTTTTACTATACTTATTATACGTATTATTACTACGGAAAGCAAATATATTTGTTCCGGATACACATTATCCTTCATCAATTCCCTTTTCAGGAGGGCAAGGATGATGTGTCAGGACTGTAACTTCATGCTTTTCGTGCACCTCTTAGTTATATTCATTTCTTACTTTACCACGAAAAATTTCCGGGGTTTATCCCCTTAAATCCGCCTGCATGAGATTCTTCGCTCCCTCCGGTCGCTCAGGATAACGTCTTCGCTCGCGTTGCTCGCTCAGAATGACATTTTGAAATGACTGACTTGGCAAACTGTAAACTTTTTCCAGGACGACACCATCCTCCCTTTCTCCCTTTTCCATGTTCCCTTATAGGCTTTCCGAAAATGTTTTTAACTTGACAATATAAACTATGATAAGTATATTATGCAATCAAACAATCTAAAATCGGGGCATATTTGGATCCAAGCAATAATCTAAAAAACACACAAAAATTAATCGGTTACGTTTCAAAGCAGGAAGCTTCTCCTGAAATATATCAAAAGTTAGGATTTAAAAGCGGTTTAGAAATCCATCAGCAGATCACTACTGAGAAGAAACTGTTCTGTAACTGTCCGGCCGGCATTTATCATGATAAAAACGATTATGATGCTGAAGTTGTCCGTCACATGCGTCCTACTTTAAGTGAACTGGGTGAATATGACGGCACCGCATTGATGGAATTCAAAACCAAAAAAAATATCTACTATCACATAAACAACAAAACAGCCTGTACCTACGAAATTGATGATACACCCCCTTTTTTAGTAAATAAAGAGGCACTGCAGATCGCTATCCGTATTGCTCTTCTGTTAAAACTTAACATTGTGGGTGAATATCATATAACCCGCAAACAGTATCTGGACGGCAGTATTCCCACCGGATTTCAGCGCACAGGGTTAGTGGGGATTGAAGGGGAAATTCCCCTGACTACTAAAAAGGCAGGTGTGATTCAGCTGGGTCTGGAAGAAGATGCCTGCCGTGAAGTATCTGACATCGGTCATGACAGGGTATATGTTACAGACAGGCTGGGGATGCCCCTGGTGGAAGTTGTCACCTACCCGGACATGGAAACTCCGGATGAAGTAGCTGAGGCAGCAAACTATATACGATATCTGACCCGAAGCACTGACATGGTTAATACAGGCATTGGTGCTGCCAGAGAAGATGTTAATGTAAGTATTACCGGAGGCACCCGGGTGGAAATCAAAGGTGTGGCCCACATCAAATTAATCCCCTCTTTAACTCATAATGAAGCCTTCCGGCAAAAAGCGCTGGTTGAAATAAAAAACAGACTGAATCAGCAAATCAAATCTGCAGATGACTGGAACATTAATTATACTGAAATCAATTCACTGCTTGCAGAAACTGATTCTCCGGTTATAAAGGATACACTGGACAAAGAATATAGAATAATGGCAGTAAACCTGCCGGATTTCAAAAATATATTATCCTTTTTCACTTCTCCGGGACGTATGTTTGCTGATGAAATAAGTGACAGAATTGAAGTTATTGCCTGTATTCACAAACCAAATATGACCCATTCCGAATCCCTTAATCCTCTTCTCTCTGAAAAAGATTTTGAAAAAATCCGTTCAGAATTGAAGAGCGGACCCGAAGATGCTCAGATCATTTTCTGGGGTCCTCAGGAAGATATCGTCACCGGTATAGATGCCATTGAGGAAAGATGCAGACTAACTTTTAACGGAGTACCCAATGAAACCAGGAAATCCATGCCGGATGGGACAACTGTGTTCGAGCGGGTTCTTCCCGGCCCGGACCGTATGTATCCGGATACAGATTCCGCACCTATTCCCATTAATGAAACCATGATAAAAGAAGCCAGAAAAAATCTGCCGGAAGAAATTCATACCTGTATAGAAAAAATGAAGGAGTGGGATATCCCACCTGACTGTTTCGGCTATATTCTCAAGAATAACCTTTTTTCTCTTCTTAAGAATATAATTGACACTACTGATTTTCCTCCCTCCTTTGTCGGCAGCATCATAGGACATTATATAAAACATTATGACAAAAAACTCAGAAAACGGTATAATACAATTGAACCGATAACAGAAAAGCTTTTTATCACAGTATATAAAAAAGGGCTGCAAAGAGACATCCTCAAGGAACTCATTGCTGCAGCAGCAAAATATTCTCCGGATTCTGTAGACAATCTGCTGAAGACCATTGGTTATACAAAGATGAATAAAAAAGAAATAGTTTCAGAGATCGGGATTCTGAAAAAAAAGTTCAGAAAAATTGCTAAAACCAATAATACAAAAGCTGAAGTGGACTGGATCATGGGACAGTTGAGGGAAAAAGCTCTCGGTAACATAAGCCTTTCAGAGCTCAGACGCATAGTTGAAGGACAGGGACATGAATAAGGAAGATTTCAAAGGATACAAAGGCAGAGGATTAGCCGTCCTTAAAAAATTCAATGTAAAAGTCTGGAACGAAGTAAATATTCATACCACCAGGGGGAAATTTAAAGGGATAATACTGCCTCGTTCAGCTTTTGATGATGATAAGCATCTGGTATTAAAACTTGATACCGGATATAATATTGGTATTGATACAGATACTATAAATAATATTGAGGAATTAGGATATAAGAAAGCAAACTACAGAATTCCTGAAAAAGAATTCCCCACTTCTCCTGATAAACCCAATATTAAACTGTTCGGAACCGGAGGCACTATAGCTTCCAGGCTTGACTACAGAACCGGAGCTGTTATACCAGCCTTTTCTCCTGGTGAACTGTACGGTTCTGTACCGGAACTTGCTGATATCTGTAATTTATCTACTGAAGAACTGTTTGCGGTTTTCAGTGAAAACATGGGACCTCAGCAGTACATAACACTTGCCAAGGCTATAGGGGAAGAAATTAAAAACGGAATTGACGGTATTGTGGTTGGACATGGCACTGACACCATGCATCATACTGCTTCTGCCTTAACCTTTATGATTCAAAACAATCCTGTTCCTATAGTACTGGTCGGGTCTCAACGTTCTTCTGATCGTCCCTCTTCGGATGCAGCTCTGAACCTTATTCATGCCTGCTATACAGCTGCTCATTCAGATATTGCAGAGGTAATGGTCTGTATGTTTGGCCCTACTTCTGACGAATACGGACTTCTTCACAGCGGCTGCCGGGTACGTAAAATGCATTCTTCCTACAGATCAACGTTCCGGACACTGGGTGACATTCCCATTGCCATGGTGGAAAAGAATAATATAACCTCCTTAAAGAAATCCTACAATAAACGCAGAAATGATAAAAAAGTTAATATATATCCTTTTTTTGAAGAAAAAGTAACCTTGCTTTATTACTATCCTAATATGCAGCCGGACATCATTGATTCTATTGTGGATAACGGGTACCGGGGTATTGTCATTGCCGGAACCGGACTGGGGCATGTAAACAAACCTGTGTATCCTGCTATTGAACGGGCAGCTAAAAAAGGCGTTGCTGTCTATATGACAGTGCAGACTCTCTGGGGATTTGTACATATGTTTGTGTATGATACCGGTCGGGATCTGATGAGCAAAGGGGTTATTCCGGCAAAGAACATGCTGCCGGAAGTTGCCTATGTAAAGCTGGGTTGGGCTCTGGGCCAGACCGATGATCTGGAGGAAGTCAAGGACCTCATGCTTACTCCCATCCGGGATGAAATAACCGAGCGTGAACCGTACAACGGATATCTAATTTTTCAGGGAGGAATTCCTGAGATGGAGGATTTTTTGAAGAGAGTGCATAAATAAGACTCTATTATTCCCATGAATATTGAGGGAGAAGGGATACAGATCAGACAGAATATTAGAACTATAGAACTTGAGAATGTTACCATTCAGAGACCAGAGATAAGTGGACAGAAGCCAGAAAAGAGCGCGGACCGCGAAGTGATGGGAATGTTTGAGGCGTTAGAGGATTGTTGTTGTGTATTGAATAGTTGTCGTCTTTGAGGATAGTGTATCGGAGTATCGGGGTAACGGGGTATCGGAGAAAGGTTAGCGTTTTTAAGTCAGTTTAACAGAACATGGAGAAGGGAGAAAAGGAGAAGGGAAAGAAGACCAAGACAAAATACAAAAGAAAAAAGAATAAATATAAATAGTTCGTTTAGTTAGTCTTGTTCGTTGCTGAAAAAGGGGTGAAAAGGAGGAGGGAGGGTATCAAAATCCCAAATTTCAAGCACCAAATAACAAATAATATCCAAATCTCAAATCCCAAAAATCAAACTAATAAATTTGTATTTTACTAAATGATCCCGTATATTGTTATTAACTTATCAATAAAGCATTAATACAACCTAAATCACGATTTCTTATGATAAAAAAAATGTTAAAATTCAAACTTTAGATGAACATAAAAGAAATTCCGTTAAAGACGATTTAGCTTACTGGTTAACCAAAACACCGGAAGAACGTATTTCAGCTGTTGAATTTTTAAGAAGGCAATATCATGGAAATACAGCCAGACTTCAAAGATCTCTTAAAATCATTAAACGCTCACAAAGTTAAGTATATCATTGTGGGTGGATATGCCTTAGCTTTTCACGGCGCTCCCCGTTATACCGGAGATATAGATATTTATGTTAAACCTGAGGCTGAAAATGCTAACAGAATAATGAAAGCCCTGGAAGAATTTGGATTTGGATCAGCAGGATTAACATGTGAAGATTTACAGAATCCTGATAATGTTATTCAACTTGGTGTTCCACCGGTAAGAGTATATATTATTACCTCAATATCAGGCGTTACCTGGGAAGATGCTTTTTCAGGATGTGTTGATGGAAAATATGGTGATGTTCCGGTCAAATATATCGGATTAAATGAGTTTATCATAAATAAACGCACCACA
>Ga0180433_10001391_pt1 | contig 40461 bp, 41 predicted proteins | sample SS_ome_8_FD_132980 | JGI IMG/M metagenome (GOLD analysis project Ga0180433, IMG submission 132980) | Hypersaline lake sediment archaeal communities from the Salton Sea, California, USA - SS_1_D_1 metaG | ecosystem: Environmental > Aquatic > Non-marine Saline and Alkaline > Hypersaline >... | reverse complement strand
TCATATGCCGCATCAACCATCAGGTCGGTGGAGCTCTTATCCCACAGCTCACCAAACTTGGTGCAGCCCATGCCGATTATTGCTACTTTATCCTTGATACTCTCTGGCATCTCATCCTCCTTTCTTAGGCCCGCACCGGCCTTGCTTTCCAATAATAATTGTGTATGCCCCGGTCGAAGAACATCTTCCTGAATACCATCTCCACCGGCATGCCTACTTGCACCTGGTCCGGGTCGCGGTCAGTCATGTCGAACCACCCCCGGCCACCGCCTTCGAAGTCGATGAACACCGGTGTGCCCGGCGGGTCGATAACGTCAGACAGCAGGTCCAGTGAGTATGTGAAAACTGTAGCCTTCTTGTCTGCGAAGCGGTAATCCTCGAAGTTGTCCTTGGTCTGGCAATAGTAGCATACCCTGATGGGGGTCATGCCGCCGATGCCGAAAGGCATCTGATACTGGACGTTACCGCAGCTCAGGCATTTCTTGCCGTACAGCGCCAGCACTTCCTTGCGGCTGCGCTTTAACGCCGCCAGTGACGCGAACGGTATCTCCGGCCTACGTGCCCGCTCCACTGTGACCAGCCCCCGCCAGCGCAGATAGGTGTTATAGGGCAGGATGCGCTTGGAGTTCACATTACTCTTAATCCCGCGATGAGCCTTCGCCTTCTTCTTTTTTATCTCATCCGTCACCTGGATGAGGAAAGCGTCCGCACCGTTGCCGTACTGAGCCAGCAGTATCTTATCGCCCGGATTGGCATCCTCAAGGGCAGCCACCAGCATCATCATGCCCATCGCCGCGCCGCAGGTGCCGATGGTCATGAAGAATGGCTCCTGGATCTGCTCCAGGCCGAAGCCTGCGCCCACCGCCACCTTTCCATGTCGGCGTACATCCATGGGAGAGCTTAGCACCAGCTTGGCGAAGTCCTTGGCCTCAAGCTTGCACTTCTTCATCAATCCGTTTATCGCCTTCGGGAGCTGTTCAGAGTATCCCTCATCGAGCATGTGACGGTCTTCCCAGGCGCGCACGAAGTAGTCGTTATGAGCACGCCACTCTCCGCTGTACTCGTCGCAGACGGAGTAGCTGTCAACCACCTCAGCGATGACATTCTTGTCGCCGATGAGCAGGGCGGCGGCGCCGTCGCCGTACATCGCCTCTCCCATGCCCGCCGGCGCCCCCATGCGGCAATCGGCGGCGGCGACCATCAGGTTATTGGCCGTGCCTGCCCTCACCGCATCTACGGCTGAGATCAAAGCGGTGGTGCCGCAACGCAGCGAATTGGTGAAATCGGCGGTACGGATATTGTCACCCATGTCTAGAGCGGCTGCTACGATCGCGGCACACTGCTTCTCGATGTACGGTGAGCAGGTGGTCGCCAAGTATAAGCCCCCCAGCTTCTTGGGGTCACCGCCAGCGAGACAGTCCGTGGCTGCGTCCCAGGCCATCGTTACCGCATCCTCATCGTAACTGCATATGGCCTTCTCGCCGGGGATAGGGAACCCGCCCCAGGCCTTGTAGGAATCTTCCCTTATCACGCGATGATATGGTACATAAGCTCCGTAAGAGGTTATTCCAACCATACAACCCTCCTATTGATTTATTCCCAAGTATCCAAGATACGTCAGTTTATTTCGCTTGTCAATCAACGCTTCCTCCGATAATCCCCCTTAAACTATCCCCGTCGGGGAGGCAATTCCGTAGGCTGAATTGAAAAGGGATGAAAGTATTGTACAAGGCGCGATGCGGCATCTGTGGTTAAATCTGTAGAGCTCGGAATATTTGCACAGGGGCCATTGGACATCGCGGAATGAAAATCGATAGGGTGGAGGCTGGCAGGGCCGTATATCCTTATCCCTTCAAGGGTGAATGTCATCTTGCCACCAGTTTCGTGCGAAGAAATGGCCGGAAGCCATCCCAGCCACTCAAGTTATCTGTTCGATAGACGTTGTCCATGCTACTCCGACGGCAGGACAAGAGTAAATCTATTGTGAAATATATCACGTACCCCAGTGTGCTGTCAAGGATAGATATGCCTTTTACCGGATCTGGCTTGCGTGCAGCGCTCCATCGAAATATGGGCGACGGGTGCAATCATGGGAGCCACCTCTCAGGTCGTGCGCGGGCACCCACTCTAAATTGTTGCGACCTTCGAACTTGACACACACTGACTGATAGAATAAACTTTTTCTCTAGTGCGCCGCACAGGAGGATTGGATGACAGCTAACAAAAGAGACCAGCGATGGGATGCTGAAGCAGATGTTATCGTAGTAGGCTTCGGAGGGGCGGGCGCGTGCGCCGCGCTGGAGGCTGCCCAGCAGGGGGCCTCGGTGCTGGTTCTGGACCGCTTCCACGGCGGCGGCGCCACCGCCGCCAGCGGCGGCATCCTCTACTCCGGCGGCGGAACGCCATACCAGCAGGCGGCAGGGGTCGAGGACACGGTGGACGATATGTACAACTACCTGAAGCAGGAGGTCGGCGACGGCGTCATGACCGACGAGACGCTGCGCCGTTTCTGCGAGCAGTCGAAGAACGATCTCCAGTGGCTGGCCGACGCCGGCGTCCCCTTCGAAGGGGCGCTATGCCCGTTCAAGACCTCCTACCCCATCGATAAGTATTTCCTGTACTACTCCGGCAGCGAGAACAACGCCCATAACAAGGCCAAGGCCAAGCCCGCTCCGCGCGGCCACCGCGCCAGGGGCAAAGGCCTTTCTGGCCTCACCCTGTTCCACGGCATGGAGAAAGCTCTGCGCCGCTATGATAACGTCCAGATACGCTGCCAGACGAACGTGCTCAAGCTGGTCCAGGATGAAGACGGGTGGGTGATAGGGGTGGAGGGGCGCTCCATGCCCCCCAGCGCCATACTGCTCCGGCGGTTCCACGGCAGCATCACCTGGATCAACGCCAAGCTCAATACCTATTTCCCCCCGCTGGCCAGCCTGCTCAATATGCTGGCCCTCGGCATGATGAAGGTGCGCTCCCGTCCCTACCGCGCGCGGGCCCGCAAGGGCGTCATACTGGCCGCCGGCGGCTTCATCTTCAATAAGAAGAGGGTCGGTGAGTGCAACAGCGTCTTCTGTCGGTGCCTACCCCTGGGCACCTATGCCGACGACGGGTCGGGCATCGCGCTGGGGGAGAGCGTGGGAGGCGTCGCCGCCAACATGGACAAGATGTCGGCGTGGCGCTTCTACGTACCGCCGGAAGCGCTGATGCAGGGCGTGCTGGTGAACAGGGACGGTAAGCGCATATGCAGCGAGGACCTGTACGGCGGCAAGCAGGGCGATTACATCGTGTACGACGGCGGAGGAAACGCCTACCTGGTATTCGACAGCAATACCTACAAGGAGGCCAAGAGCCATCTGTTCGATCAGTGCGCCTTCTTCCAGAAGCTGACCATGATACCCATGCTGATGATCAGCCGCAAGAAAGCCCCATCGATTGCCAAGCTGGCACGGAAGTTCGGCATCTCACCCGAAGGGCTGGAAGCCACCATGAAGCAGTACAACGAGGCCGCCGCCAAGGGCGAGCCAGATCCGCTGGGCAAGATGCAGCAGCGCTTCGTGCCGCAGATCACGCCCCCGTTCTACGGGCTGGACTGCTCCCTGCAGGGGTTCTCCGCGACATTGACCAAGGGTGGCATCCCCACCGCGGCCCTCACGCTGGGGGGGCTGTTGGTGAATGAAGAGACCGGGGAGGTCAAGCGGGCGGACGGCTCCTCGATCGAGGGGCTGTACGCTGCAGGGCGCAATGCCATAGGGCTCTGTTCCAACGTCTATTTCGCCAGCGGCACATCCATCTCGGACGGGGTGTTCGCCGGGCGGCGTGCCGGACGTCATGCGGCAGGACAGCCAGCGAAATAGGCAAGTTCAATAGAACCGTTGGGCTGCCGTCCAGCTCGTTGTGTCAGTTTGACGGCGCTGTCTCTTTGCTTCCATCCCTGGGATATTGTAAACTCTGAATAGACTTTCAGTCCAAATCGCAACCAAGCGACATAACAAGGGAGGGACAATGCAGATCAAGGGCAAAACCGCATTCGTAACCGGAGGCGCCAGCGGGCTGGGTGCCGCCACCGTCAAGCGGCTTCACGGCATGGGAGCCAACATCGTTGTCGCCGACATGAATAATGACACGGGCGAGGCCATGGTCAAAGAGCTCGGCTCGAGGGCGATATTCGTGCAGATGGACATCACCAGCCCCGACCAGGTGGAAGCGGGATTCAAACGCGCGCTCCAGGAATTCAAGAACGTGCATATCCTGATGCACTGCGCCGGAACGGGCTGGGTCGGCAAGATCGCCGGCAAGGAAGGGCCGCACGACCTGAACATGTTCATCAAGATAGTGAATATTAACCTCATCGGCACCTTCGACGTCTGCCGCTGGGCCGCATTTCATATGCAGAGCAACGAGCCCAATGAGGACGGTGAGAGGGGTGTCATCGTCAACACCGCCTCCATCGCTGCCACCGACCCGCAGATAGGACAGGTAGCCTACTGCGCTTCCAAGGCCGGGGTAGTGGGCATGACGTTATCCATCGCCAGGGACATGTCGCGGGTGGGCATCAGGTGCTGCACCATCGTTCCCGGCCCCTTCGCAACCCCGCTCACCGGCATGATGCCGAAAGAGATGAACGATGCGCTGGCGGCGCAGATACCGTTCCCCAAGCGCTTCGGCAATCCCGACGAGTACGCCATGCTGGCACAGCAGATAGTCGAGAACTCCTTCCTCAACGGCGAGACGATACGGCTCGACGGCGCCATCCGCATGCCGCCGAAATAGGGGGGTGAATCCTTATAAACGGGCAGTAACCGGTCGCCTATCTTGGGATGGGATCTTGAAGGTAGACGGGAGGGTTCCCCCATCATTTGCCCCTCTACGAGTGAAAGCGTCCCTGGCTGGATTCGAACCAGCGACCCACTGCTTAGAAGGCAGTTGCTCTATCCTCTGAGCTACAGGGACCTTTTACGTTTGATTGTAGCACCTGTAAATAACCGAGACAAGATGTCCGGTCCGAGAGCGGATGATGATCAGTCATCGGGAACCAGAGATTCAAGGGCTTGTGCGTAAGCGTTATATGTCCTGTCGTCGAAAAGGACGAAGAAGACCTCATCAAGTGAATCGTTTCGGCGCAGGAAATCGATGACCGTCCCCAGCGCCACTCCGGCAGCGAGCTCCACCGGATACCCGTAAACGCCGGTGCTTATCGATGGGAAGGAGACGCTTTTTAAGTTATTGGCGATGGCCGTTTCCAGGCTGTGGCGATAGGCGTTCGCCAGTAGCTTAGGCTCGCCCTTTTGACCTCCGTGCCACACCGGCCCCACAGTGTGGATAACGTGCCTGGCCTGCATATTACCGCCGGTCGTTATCACCGCCTCGCCGGTGGGCAGACGCCCCTGTCGCTCTACGATTCGCTTGCACTCCTCCAATATAGCCGGACCACCGGCACGGTGGATTGCCCCGTCAACACCGCCACCACCCATGAGGCTGGAGTTGGCCGCATTGACGATGGCATCGGTATCCTGCATGGTGATGTCTCCTTGAACAAGGGCTAACCTGGTCCTGCCGATGGTGCGTTCCATATAGAGCCATCCTTGGATATGACGAGGGCCCGTCAACAGGTCAACGGGCCCTCGTTCGTCAGTTTAGAGTCCCATTATGGCGACCCCGACAATGCTCCACGGGGGATAGCCGCCCATATTGTGGGTCAGTCCCAGCTTGGGGTTCTTGAGCTGCCGCTCGCCGCATTTGCCCTGCATCTGCTTGTACACCTCATACGCCATGCGCAGGCCGGAGGCACCCACCGGGTGACCGAAGCATTTGAGGCCGCCGTCGGAGTTCACCGGGAGCTTGCCGTCGAGGTCGAAGAATCCGGACTCGATATCCGCGCGCACTTTGCCGCGCGGGCTGAACTGGAGGTCTTCCATGGTGACCGCTTCGGTGATAGAGAAGCAATCGTGAACCTCGGCGATGCTCAGCTCTTCACGCGGGTTTTTGATGCCTGCCTCGGCGTAAGCGCGCTGACCGGCGCGGAAGCCGGTTTCGGCGTGGGTATAATCGTAATCGGTGTACCACATGTCCTCGCCGGAGGCGGCCGCAATCTGCAGGGACTTGACGTACACCGGGTCCTTGCGGTACTTCTTAGCGTCCTCGGCGCGTACCATGATGGCGGCGGCAGCACCATCGGACACGCCGCAGCAATCGAACAGCCCCAGCGGCCAGGCGATTATGGGGGCGTTTATGATCGCATCCAGGTCTACTGCCTTCCTCAGATGGGCCTTGGGGTGCTTGGCGCCGTTCTGGTGGCTCTTCCATGTGGCCCTGGCTATCATCCGCTTGCCCTCCTCAGGGGAGAGCCCGTACCGTGAGAAGTAGCGTGTGGCCATCATGGCGTAAGTGCCGGGGCCGGATGCGTTGGCGGCCCAGTACTGCTCCTGTGGCGGCCTCAGGTCGGGGAGACCCCCGTAGCCCACATCCTTCAGCTTCTCAACGCCGATACACAGCGCTACATCGCAGCATCTGGATGCCAGGGCGTATGCAGCACCACGCATGGCCTCGGTGGCGCTGGCGCAAAGGTTCTCCACATGCGTTACCGGTATATAGGGCAGCTTCAGCGTCTGAGATAGCTGGATGGCGCTCAGCCCCTGCATCGGGTAGAGGGCCGACCACCATGCTGCGTCGATGTCCTTCTTCTCGATACCGGCATCCTCCATGCATTCTTTATAGGCATCGACCATCAGATCGGGGCCGCTCATGTCCCACAGCTCACCGAACCGGGTGCATCCCATTCCGATTACTGCGACTTTATCTTTTATGCCTTCTACCATCGTCCATCTCCTTCGTTACTGCTGCACCGGGGTTCCCTTCCAGCCATATCCCACGAAGCCGGGGGACTCCCACCGCTTGCGGAAGGTCATCTCCAGCAGCATGTTGACTGAAAGTTCGTCCTGGTCGCAATCGGTCAGATTGAATATCGCCCGCCCGCCGCCTTCGAAATCGATCATCCCGTAGAGCTCCGGCGGCGTTGGGCTGTAGGCCAGCATGTCCCCGGTATAGGTGAACAGCCGCGCCTGCTTGTCGGAGAAGCGGTATTCCTCCATCTGATCGATAGCCCCGCATTTGGGATTGATGCATATCCGCTGCGGCGGCCATTGGGGGGTCTTGCACTTCTTGCATTTGGTCCCGATGAGGCCGATGAGCTTTTTGCGGTCCCGCCACAGTATGGTTGTAGAGGTGCGGAAGACCTCCTCGCCGCGGCCGGCTACATCCGTGGTGAGCACGTTGTTGAAGGTGACCATCCGATCGTAGCTGGTGAGGTCCTTCCTGTGGACCATGTGCTTCTTAATGCCTTTTCTGGGGGCCAACTTCTCGATCTCGGACGTGACCTCGAACAGCAGGGCATCGCTGCCGTTGCCGTGGCTGGCGACTATTATCTTATCGCCCGGTTTGGCATCCTCCAGCGCCGCCACCAGGATCATCAGGGGGTTTGCCGAACCGGTGAACCCCACCGTGGTGAACATGTGGTCCTGTATCTGCTCGGGCTTGAATCCCATCTGGCTTCCCATCTTGGCGTGAGGCCGCACGTACATGCAGGGATAGCACACCTTGGATACGTCCTCGGGCCCGATTTTGCATTTCTGCATCAGTCCCGATATTGCCTCGGGGATGAACTTACTGAAACCCTCATCGCGGGTGAAGCGGTCCTCCCCGGTGCGGTTGAATCGCTCGGTATCGAGCCTCCAGTGGTCGATGAAATCGTAGCTGATAGAGTAGCTGCCTACCAGTTCGGCGATAACGTTGTTCTTGCCGATGAGCAGCGCGGCTGCGCCGTCGCCGTACATCTCCTCCTGGTAGCTCCCTGCGGGGCCGAGCCGGCAGTCCGATGCACATACCAGTATGCCTTTGGCGCTCCCGGCCTTTGCCGCGTCGCAGGCAGAGAGCAGTGCCGTGGTCCCCGACTTCACCGAGGCGGTAAAATCCGCTGTCCTAGATTCAGGCTTGAGGTCGAGGGCGGTCGATATTATACCGGCGTTTTGCCGCTCCTCGAATGGCCCCGTGGCTGTGGCCATGAAAATACCGTCGATCTTGCTGCGGTCCATACCTTGCAAGCAGTCCATCCCCGCATTTACCGCCATGGTGAGACTGTCCTCATCATAGTTGGCCACCGCCTTCTCGCCCGGCATGATGGCTGCGGGATTGACGAATCCGATCGACATATAGATAGTCATGCGGTTGATACGATGCCACGGTATATATGCTCCGAATGCTGTGATTCCTACCATCTAAACTCCTTTCCTTATCGGATACCCGATTTAAGATACTGTTTTTTAAGTTACGATGTCAACTAGGCTAATCTCGAAGCAGCGTCTTGATGAGGGAGAGCTCTTCCTTAATCAAACGAGGCATAAGGAAATTGGCCTTGATGTGTGCGGTGCCGGCCGCACCGATTTCTTTGGCGCTGGCCGGGTTTTCGAGAAGGTAGACCACCTTCTCGGCACATTCCTCTATGGTATCCACCAGGAAGTTGCTGAGGATACCGGCCATCTGCATGGGGATGCCCCCCACGTTGCCGGCGACCACCGGTGTGCCCTTCCACAACGCTTCGGCGACCACCAGCCCGAAACCTTCCTTTATGGATTTCTGGATCACGATATCCGCTGCCCTCTGAAAAGCGTTCACCTCCATATTGCCGATGCCGTTGAGATTGCTGAAGACCTGGATATCGGCATATTTCTCCGCCTCCTTATTGATGGCGGCATAAAGCTCCCATCCCTCGGGGTCGTCATGCGCCAGTGATCCTACCAGCGCCAGTTGCAGCCCCGGCACACTCTCCCGAGCCAATTTGTAGACCTCGATTACACCGAACGGGTCTTTCCAGCGGTCGAACCTTGAGACCTGAATAATAAGAGGCCTATCTGGATCCAGTCCAGCATTTTCCACCATGGTAGAGCACACCTCTTTTTTCGGCAGCAGCATATTCTTTGTGCTTAAGGCATCGATGCAGGGGGGCATTATTGCGATCTTCGGCACTTTCAGGTCGTGGGGCACGAATTTGTCCATGGTGAAGATGGCGGCGTCGTGCTCTTCGATGTGGGGGCGTAAAAATTGCCAGGTCTCCTCATCAGGCTCGGAGCTGTCTATATGGCAACGCCAGATCCACTTGGCACTGCCCCCATCGCAGAAGTGACGCAGCGCTGCAGGGTGCGGGTCGTTGATCACGAAGACATCGTAATTGCGGTCCAGTTCACGGGCGTTCTTCTGGTTGTTGGCCAGGAATATCCTCCTGGTCTGCTGTTCCAGCAACGGGTATTCGGCACCCTGCAGGGCATTGTGAAGGGACTTGGTTATAGTGAAGAATCGCTGGTCGCCGCGGATGATCTGCCAGTCGGCCTGTAGCCCCAGGCTGCGGATAAGCGGGATGTAGGAGAAAAGCAGCTCGGCCACACCCCCGCCGAAAGGCGTCGAGTTGATGTGGCATATCTTTATACCTTCCAGATCGCGGGCAAGTACCTCTACCTCATCGATTAGCTCGTCGCCGATGAGGCCGCGGTATTTCCTGATGTCTTTGGTGGCCAGGGAAACCTTCTGCAGCATTGTGATCGCTCGAAATCGGTTACATCCATCCCACAGGTCGGCGTCAGGCTACAAGACAAGCTCGGCGGTGACATAATCCGCGCTGCATGCTGAGACCTTCGCCGGCAGGCACCTGTTCGCCAGGTGCTCGTCGCTTTGGGTTATTGCCTTGATATAATTATCGGTCAGGCCCGACCACAGGCCGCCGCTGGACCTCTGCTCCCACAGCACATCGATATAGCGACTGATATAACGGCTCCTGAAATTGTACGAGGTTATTTTTGCCAGCCGGAGCATCGCCTCGCTGCGCTCCTTCCTGATATTATCAGCTATCGTGACGCCCATATGCGCTGCACGGGTGCCCGGCCTGGCAGAGTACTGGAACACATGTATGCCGGCGAAGGCCGTTTGGTCACAGAACCGGTAGCTCTCAGCGAACTCCTCGGGGGTTTCTCCGGGGAAGCCAACCATTATGTCGGTAGTGATCGCTACATCCGGTATCCGCTCTCTTATCTGGCATACAGCAAGCCGGTAGTCGGCGGCGGTGTATCTGCGCCCCATGCGTTGCAGCACCGTGTCGCTGCCGCTCTGCAGAGGGATGTGAAAGTGCCGACAGAGCCGGCTGTCCTGCCACAGGCCGAGCAAATCGGGTGTTATCTCTGGGGCCTGCAGCGAGGAGAGCCGCAGCCGCCGCACTTCGGTCTCATCCAGTACGCGCTGGATCAGGCTCCCCAGACCTCCGCGATAGGAACCTATTCGCGTTCCCGTCAGAACGACCTCTCTGTAGCCCTCGTCTGCTGACCGCCTGACGTCGTTCACCACCTCATCGGCTTCACGGCTGCACTCCCTGCCCCGGACGTAAGGGACGATGCAGTAAGAGCAAAACTGATTGCAGCCCTGCTGCACCTCGATGAAGCTGCGGGTGCGCCGCAGGCGGGGGTGTCGAGCCCCCGGTCCGTCCCCTTGCATTTGCTGCTTCAACATGTCCGGCAGGCGCGCCTTATCGCCATTGCCGATTACGAGATCGACCTCCGGCATCCGTTCCAGCTCTTGAGGCGCTCGCTCTGCGTAGCAGCCGGTGGCCACGATGAGACAGTTGGGATTCCTCCTGCGTGCCAGCCTCAACAGATGGCGGGACTTACGGTCGGCAACGTGGGTGACAGTGCAGGTGTTCAAAATATAAACGCCGGGGTTATCATCCGGCGTCACCAGCTCGCATCCAATATCGGCGAGACTCCTGCCAAGGGAATCGCTCTCCGCCTTATTAAGCTTGCATCCTAATGTATCAAGTGAAACGGTATCGCTGCGCCTGCCCATCAATCGTTGATTAGTCCCCTGTTTGTGGAGGAGAAGCTGGCAAAGCCATGGTCCTTGAGGCTTCGGCGAGCGGTGCCTGCTGTCTCTCCCCCGCCACACAGAAGGCTGAACTTCGCTCTTTGACTCTTGGCTTCCTTGTGGTATTATATGCTTCTAGCTATTGAAAGTCAATGTAAGTGTGGTTACTTTTGCCCGCAGGTGATATACTATTACGATGAAAAGAGGGGGTCTCCTTGGCCAATAGAGTAGTGATAACAGGCATGGGGGCGATAACGCCCCTGGGGCTGGATATTCAATCTTACTGGGAAGGGCTGAAATCGGGCCGATCCGGCATCTCCGATATCTCCCAGTTCGATGCCGAAGGGTTCGACAGCAGGATCGCTGCCGAGGTGAAGGGTTTCGACCCGTCCCAGTACATGGATCGGAAGGAGCTGCGGCATACCGAGCGCTTCGTTCAGTTCTCGGTAGCGTCGGCCATCCAGGCGGTGGAGCACGCCCGGTTCAAGATAGATGCCGGCAACGCCCCGCGCACCGGCGTGATCATCGGCGTGGGCATGGGCGGTTTGGATGTATTGCTGAGGCAGCATGACATCCTCAGGGAGAAGGGGCCGGACCGTGTAAGCCCCTTCCTGGTACCGATGATGATACCGGACATGGCCTCCGGCCAGGTGGCGATCACGCTGGGGGCCAAGGGGCCCAATTTCTGCACTACCTCCGCCTGCGCCAGCGGGGCGGACGGGATCGGGGTTTCCTTCGAGTTCATTAAAACGGGGGTCGCCGATACGATGATCGCTGGCGGGGCGGAGTCGGTCATCAATGATATGGCCTTTGCCGGTTTCTGCGCGGCGAGGGCACTTTCCACCAGGAACGATGAGCCGCAGAAGGCCTCGCGCCCGTTCGATGCGGACAGGGATGGTTTCGTGATCGGGGAGGGGGCGGCGGTGCTGGTACTGGAGAATATGGAGCATGCCATCGACCGGGGGGCAACGATTTTGGCCGAGATAGTGGGTTATGGCGCGACCGGCGATGCGTATCACATAACCCAGCCTGCCGAAAAGGGGGAGGGAGGGGTCAGGGCGATGCAGGCGGCGCTGGCTGAGGCAGGGATGCAGCCGGGCGACATAGATTACATAAATGCCCACGGGACATCCACGCCGCTGAACGATAAGAACGAGACCGCGGCGATAAAGACGGTGTTTGGGGCGGAGGCCTACCGTATCCCGGTCAGCTCCACCAAGTCGATGACGGGGCATCTGCTGGGGGGGGCCGGTGCCGTAGAGGCGGTGGCCTGCGTCCTGGCCATCCAGAACGGGGTCATCCCGCCAACCGTAAACTACACCACGCCGGACCCGGATTGTGACCTTGACTATGTGCCCAATACCGCTCGCACGGCATCTATAAACTCGGTCTTATCCAATGTCTTCGGTTTTGGGGGACACAACTCCACCCTTATATTTAGAAAGTATGGTGAGTAGTGGGGAAGCACAGCCGTTGGAGATTGAAGCCCCCTATGCCGGAGGGGCAATCTGCTGCGATTTCCGGCAACGGACTCACCCCCCTGATGGCCCAGTTGCTGTATAACAGGGGTGTCACCGATGCCGCGGGGATCGATTCATTCCTAGTCGGGGACCAGAACCTGCTTAACGATCCTTTCCTCCTCCCTGATATGGATAAAGCTGTGTCCCGCATCTACCGCGCCTTGCTGTCGGGGGAACATATCGCCGTATTCGGTGACTTCGATGTGGATGGGGTCACCGCCACGACACTCCTCGTCGAGGGGTTGTCCTCTCTGGGGGCCGATGTAGTCCCTTATATCCCCCACCGCACTGAGGAGGGTTACGGCCTAAACGATCCTGCCCTAGCCCGCCTGCGCAGCGAAGGCGTAACCCTGGTGATCACCGTGGATTGCGGGATCAGCGCTGCCCCCGAGGTCGAAACCGCCAAGGGGATAGGCCTGGATGTCGTAGTCACCGACCACCATACCGTACCGCCGCAGCTGCCGGAGGCGGTTGCAGTTATCGACGCCAAGATGCCCGGTTCCCGTTATCCATTCACCGAGCTGGCCGGCGTCGGCGTGGCCTTCAAGCTGATGCAGGCGCTGTATCAATATCTGGGTAAGCACATCGATATGTCCAGGTTTCTGGATCTGGTGGCCCTGGGGACGGTGGCGGACATGGTTTCGCTGCTCGGCGAGAACCGCTATCTGGTGAAACGCGGACTGGAGGCTATACATGATATGCCGAGGCCGGGGATAGTCGAACTGGCACGATGTGCCGGCGTGCCCACCGCAGCGATCGACGCTGAAATCATCTCCTGGTATCTAGCGCCGCGCATCAATGCGGCTGGCCGCCTGGATCACGCCGGGGTAGGCATCAACCTGCTGTCCACCGATTCTTTGGATAAGGCCCGCATGCTGGCGGATATACTGGACAAAAAGAACACGGAGAGGCAGCAACTCACTGAAGAGATACTCAGGAAAGCGAGGGAGGAGATAGGGGATATCAGGCCGGATGTGCCCTTGATCATGGTCGGCGGGGAGGATTTCCACAGCGGTGTCGTCGGGGTGGCTGCCGGCAGGTTGGTGGAGGCGTACTACCGTCCGGCGATAGTGTATGAGAAGGGGCAGGAGTGGAGCCGGGGCAGCGCGCGCAGCATTGCGGGCTTCAGCGTTGTCGATGCCATTGCCGAATGCAGCGATATCCTGCACCGGTTCGGCGGGCATCCGATGGCGGCGGGCTTCACCGTAGCCACCGAACGACTTGAGCTGTTACGGGAACGTTTGATGCACATCGCCGGACGCGAGCTGTCAGCCGTCGACATTACCCCTGTCATAGATGTAGATGCTGAGGTATCTCTCAAATCGTTCCGGGGTGACGGTTACAGGATGATGCAGCGCCTGGCGCCTTTCGGGCGCGACAATCCGTACCCCACTTTCTTGGTGAAGGATGTCTCGGTAACCGATTACCGTACCGTGGGGAGGACGGGGGAGCATCTGAAGCTGAAGCTGAAAGACGATGGCATTACCTGGAACGGGATATGCTTCAAGATGGGCTCCTTCATCGAGGAGGTGGCGCCACGCCTCGACCTGGTATTTAACCTCGAAGTGGATCGATGGGGTGGCGGCGGTACGCTACAGTTGAATGTCCTCGATTTCGCCCCCTCCGGGTAGCGACTTCGCCCGTCTCATATTGCGTATCAGCAGGGTGAGGCACACCGCAAATGTGGCAATGGTAATGAAGTGAGGTGCGTGCAGCACTCCGCCGACATTGATCTGCCCGCTACCGACATAGCGGGTGAACTCGATAGCGAAGCGCCCCGCCGAGTAAAGGCAGAGATACAGCAGAAACAGCGACCCCTCCGGCTTGAGCCTCCCTCTGAGCTTCCAGATGAGGGGAAATATCAACAGGTCCAGCAGTATCTCATAGACCGGGGACGGATGCCCGGCAACACCGAGGATGGTGGTCGATCCGGCGTTGGGGTGGGTATAGACCAGCCCCCATGGAAGCGTGGTGGGCTTGCCGTAGGCATCGCCATTTATGGTGCAACCGATTCGTCCTACCGCCTGGGCCAGCAGCAGCCCCGGAGTGACAACATCGGCCAGGCGGGCCAGCGAGATTCGGGTTACCCTAGCGTAAATGGCGGCTGCCAGCGTGCCACCCAGTATCGCCCCCAGAATGGACAAACCGGCCCAGAAATGGAATATCCTGGCCGGATCGTGAATATAGGTGCTGCCGAAATAGTCTATGACATGGAACAGCCTGGCGCCGATGATGCCCCCCAGCACCGCCCACGGGGCCAGGCTGAAGATGGTCTCCCTCTTGATATCCGAGCCCTTGGCCTGCCACATCGAAACGCCGATGCCGGTGAGGACGGCGAGGACGACCATGACCCCGTGCCATCCTATCTCCAGGCTGCCGAGATTGAAGATGATGGGGTCGAAACCTATCTCTATGGATAATAGCGACATTAGGGCATTCTACGTTGGCACTGCGCTGGATGTCAAGCAACTGGTGGAAATGAGCATATCGGCTGGTGCATTTTAGTGGAAGATGTGTTAGAATTCTCCAAGTTATGTTAAAATGGGTCTGTCCGGGTTGATGGAGGAGCAGGTATGCGAGATGGAATCCACAGCTTCCTGAATCATCTTTCGATGGAGAAGGGGTTCTCGGGGAACACCGTAGAGGCCTACAGGAACGACCTATATCAGCTGGCTGATTTCGTGACCGATCACGCATCCGCTGGGGGGCAACCGCCGCAGTGGGCCGCAGTGGATCGCAATTTGCTCATCAACTACATCCTGGATTTGAAGGAGAGGAACTACGCCCCGTCTACCGTAGCCCGCAAGGTGGCAGCGGTTAAGTCCTTTTTCGATTTTCTGCTGGCCGACGGGGTGCTGCGCAGCGACCCCACGGAGAATATAACGTCACCCAAGGTAGGGAAGTCCCTGCCCAAACCCCTGTCGCCGTCGGAGGTCGAGGCGCTGCTGGCCGAACCGGCCAAGCGTGATACGCTGGAGGGGAAGCGGGACACGGCAATGATGGAACTGCTCTATGCCGGCGGCATGAGGGTTTCAGAGCTTATCGCCCTGGATGTGAACGATGTGAATCTGGAAGCGGAGTTCGTTCGCTGTTTCGGGAAGGGTTCCAAGGAACGGGTGATTCCAATTCACCGGAAAGCGGTAGAGGCTGTCAGGGAGTATATCGAGGGCGCCCGAGTTAAGCTGCTGGGGGATAAGGATGGGGAGAAGGCATTGTTCCTGAATCGACGCGGTGAGAGGCTAACGCGGCAGGGCTTCTGGCTGATCCTCAAGGGATATGCCAAGGCAGCGGGCATAAACAGGCCGGTAACCCCCCACACGTTGAGGCATAGCTTCGCCACGCATGTCCTCAGCGGCGGGGCCGACCTGAGGGCGGTACAGGAGTTGCTGGGCCACGCCAACATCTCCTCGACCCAGATCTACACTCACCTCACCAGCGAGCATGTGCGCCAGGCATACGATAAGGCGCACCCCAGGGCCAAGGGGGAGTAGATGAGCCATACAGACGAACCATCTAGAATGGCCGAATTCTGTAAAGACGATTGCCCCTGGTGCAAGAGGGCAAGAGATAAGGGCGGGGTCGCCCGATGGTCAGTCAAGCACCTGGAGCGTAAATACTGCCCGATGTGCCGGGCATACGAGCGGGAATACGGAAAGCCCGCCTACGAGTAGATCGGAATGAGTGAAGGCAGACCCGAGTTCATTTCAGGCACGCTCATCGGCATCCGGGATGGGGGGAATGGCCCGGTCATCGTGTTGGATGTCATGGGTCAATATACCAAGATGCCCCTGGATTGCGAGGTCAGTGTCGATTGGGCGATGACGCACATGAACAACAGGGTAAGCTGTATGGTTAAAAACGGAAGGGTAACCAGGGTTGATTAATCATGGCCAAGAAGTCACATCGTATAGCATCGAGACAGGCGGCGGTAGGCAAGGAGCGCAAACACAGGAAGAAGGTTCAAGCCGTCGAGAAGCGCCCCGTATCCTACACCGCGCCTCCGGACGCCGCTGACGCCACTGATCCTGCTGCAGGGCCCAAATCGGAGCCTGTCTCCAGCGATGTGGCTATGCCGGTAACCGCCACCAGCCCGCAGCCTATCCGCAACGAATCAAGGGAAGCTGCTCGCTACCACTACGTCATCAAGGACCTGCGCACCATCGCCATCATCGCCGGCCCGCTGATAGTCCTCCTCATAATCCTAGCGCTCATCCTGTGAGCGGGGCAGGCATCAATGGGAGCGCCGAGCTTGAAAGAACGGCTCAAGTCCCTGCCCTATAAGCCGGGGGTGTATCTGTTCCGGGACGCTTCGGGCAATGTGCTGTATGCCGGCAAGGCATCCGACCTCAATAGCCGTGTGAGAAGCTACTTCTCCGCCTCGGCCAGCCTCACCAACAAGCTGCGCAAGCTGGTTCCACAGGTCAGCGATTTCGAGTTTTTCGTCACCGACTCGGAACAGGAAGCACTGATACTGGAATGCAATCTCATCAAGAAGTATCGTCCGCGTTACAACGTCAGGTTAAAGGACGATAAGACATACCCCTACCTTAAGATCGATATCCAGGATGACTGGCCGCGGGTCTACATCACCAGACGCATGGAGCAGGACGGCAGCCGTTACTTCGGGCCCTACGCCAGTGCCACCTCGGTGAGAAGGGCGTTAAACCTGCTGAAACAGCTTTTCCCTTTCCGCTCATGCCGCAAGGAGATCACCGGGACCGATTACAGGCCCTGTTTGGAGTATCATATCCACCGTTGCGCCGGGCCGTGCGTCGGGGAGATCACCAGAGATGATTACCGGGATATCATAGATCAGGTGATAATGTTCCTTGAGGGCAAGCAGGAAGGCGTGGTCAGGAAATTGAGGGGGGATATGCTGGCGGCCTCGGCGTGTATGGAATATGAGCGCGCAGCCTTGCTCCGCGATCAGCTGCGCTCGGTGCAGATGGTGACCGAGCACCAGAAGATAACGTCGATCGAAAGGGGTGACCAGGATATCATTGCGCTGGCGCAGCACCGGGAACAGGCAATTGTGGAGGTGTTCTTCATCCGCGGCGGCAGGCTGGTGGAGCGCGACCATTTCGTGGTACAGGGTGTCCGCGACGAGGCGCCGGACTGGGTGATGTCAGGCTTTTTGAACCAGTTCTACAGCTCGGCGACATATGTGCCGCCGCTGATATTGCTTCAGCATCTGCCGGAGGATTCTATGTTGCTGGAGGAATGGCTGTCGAGCAGGAGGGGCAGTGGTGTCAGGCTCCGGTCCCCGCTGCGTGGGGAGAAGAGGAAGCTGGTAGATATGGTAGCGGAGAACGCCCGTCAGAGCCTTGAGCAGATGATGGCCGCCAGGATTTGCGAGCAGGATGCCGCTGGTGCATTGTCTAAGACGCAGAGCGCACTGAATCTGCCCCAGATCCCCAATCGAATAGAGTGCTACGATATCTCGGATATAAGCGGTACATCGGCGGTGGGCAGCATGGTGGTGTTCGAGGGCGGACAGCCGAAGAAGGCGCACTACCGGCGCTTCCGCATCAAGACGGTCGAGGGGGCGGATGACTATGCCAAGATGCAGGAGGTGCTCAGGCGGCGCTTCAAAAGGGTGGTATGGGGGAAGTCTGTTGCTCATGGGCAAGGTAAAGATGAAAGCCCGTGGGGTATCATCCCAGACCTGGTATTAATCGATGGCGGGAGGGGTCACCTGAGCGCTGCACTAGACATAATGGAGGAGATGGAGGTCAACTTCATCCCCGTGGCCGCCATCGCCAAGGAGAATGAGGAAATATTCCGGCGTGGCCTGCCGGAGCCGATCGTACTTCCCCGTGACTCGGATGCACTACACCTTCTGCAGCGCATCCGGGACGAGGCGCACCGCTTCGCCGTCAGCTATCATCGCAAGGAGCGGAGCCGCCGCTCCATGGGCTCGGCGCTGGACAACGTGCCGGGCGTGGGCCCCAAGCGGAAGAGGGCGCTGCTGCGGAAGTTCGGCTCGGTGAAGGCGATACGGGAGGCGGGCATAGACGACATAGCGGCGGTCCCCGGCATGACCAGAACCCTGGCGCACAAGGTCAAGGAATATCTGTAGCCGGATTAGCCCTGCGGATCAGGCCGGCTTCTTCATCACCCACTCCTCGAAGTCGCGGGTGTAGCCTATCACCTTTATCTTCCACTGACCATCGACCTTAACGTACTGCTCGTCGTAGTACGCCCAGCCGGTCATAGTGGAGTTGGGCTGGATGAACAGGTAGTCGTGCATCTTCCACAAGGCCCGTGCCGTTGTGTCGCCGGTTATCTCTATCTCCGGCACGTGGCACTCGTGGGAGCTGATGAAGTCATCGCGGCCGATGGTGCCCTTCAGGAAGTCGAGTATCGCCTGCTTGTTGTTGAAGTCCAGGTTCTCGCCATAGTGGGCCTCGGCGTCCTCGGCAAAGCACTCCCCCATCTCGTCCCACAGGTTCTTATCGAGACAGCGGATATACTTGCCCTTAAGCTTCTTGATGGCCTCGATGTCCTCCAGCGCCTGGATCCGTCTCTCGATGTCCGACATGGTGTCCCTCCCTCTACAGTTCATTCAGCTTGCGGGTCAACGTCTTTGCATTCTCTATAGCGAAGCACTCGAAGTCGTTGTTGAAATAAATGTATACCTCTTCCTTGCCTTTGGCAAGCCCCGCTATCTTCAATGTCCAACTGTCGAGCTCCTCATCGCTGTAGCTGCTGCTGTACAGACCGCTGGAACCGTGGAAGCGGATGTAGGCGAAGTCGGCCGTCGCCAGCAACGGGCAGGCGAGTTCCGGCATATCGAACACGCAGATGCCGGCGTTATAGCGGCGCAGCATGTCGAAAACGGCGTCCTCCAACCACGACTCGTGGCGGAACTCGATCACGTATCGGAACCGTCGGGGCAGCATCGACAGAAAGCTTTCCAGCCTTTCGTCATCGCGTTTGAGGCCGGGGGGCAGTTGGAATAGCAGCGGGCCCAGCTTGTCGTCGAGCTGGCGCGCCCGCGACAGGAAAGTCTCCACCGGCTCGGCGACGTTCTTGAGCCGCTTGACGTGGGTGATGAAGCGGCTGGCCTTAACCGAGTAGCGGAAGCCGTCGGGCGACTTGCTGTGCCATCCCTGGAACGCCTGCTCCGTGGGCAGGCGGTAGAAGCTGTTATTGATCTCGACGGTGGGGAAATGCTCGGCGTAATACTGCAGCCACTGGGCCTGAGGCAGCTTCTGCGGGTAGAACGTGCCGCGCCAATGGGGGTACACCCATCCGCTGGTACCTATGAAATACTCAGCCACCCGCAAACCTCGATAAGGGTGATATCACTTGGTCTGGGTCCACTCTTCGAGCAGGCGCGATATGGCGGTGCTCTTTATGCGCCAGATGCCGTCCCGTTTAACGTACTCCTCGTCATAGTAGCCCCAGCCGGTGAGCGTCGATATGCCGGTGATGATCAGCCGGTCCTGCAGCGCCCACCTCGCCCGCGCCGTGGCCTCGCCGGTGATGTCGATCTCGGCATTGTGGCCGTGATGTGCGGTGGTGAAGTTATCACGCCCCACGGTGTTCTTGAGGAAATCGATGATGGCTTCCCTTCCCTCCAGCTTGATGTCGGGGCCGTAGTCCGCGGTAGCATCATCGGTGAATACCTCCGACATCTCGTTCCACAGGTTGAGGTCGACGCAGCGGAAGTATTTAGCCTTGAGCCTGCGGATGGCTTCAATATCGGAAAGCACCCTGACCTGTTTATCCAGCTCGGTGATGTCAGCCATAGTCTGCGACCTCCTTATTCGCTAGTGATTATTCCGCCTCTCCGGGTTTATCGAATTTGTACAGCTGGCTCAGTTTCAGGCTGGCGATGTCGTTTCGATTCCACATCTCCTCGTAGACACGGTAGCAATACATAGACTTGATCCTCCACTCGCCATCCTGTTTCACGTATTCTTCGTTGAACACGCTCATGCCGCCCAGCGACAGGTTGATCTCCGTCTCGATCAGGTAGGTCTTGACCTCCCACGTTCCCTTTGCGATACCGTCGCCGGTGACATCAATCTGGGGGTGGTGCCCCATGTGGGCGGTGATGCGGGAGGGGGGTAGAGACGTCCGGTAGAACTCCATGAGCTCATCCCGGCCATCGTATTTCATCGCCCCGCCCATGAAGCTGGCCCTGACATCCGCAGCCAGGCATTGCTCCAGATCCCCCCACCGCTTGCCGTCGAGACAGTGCAGGTAGCGGTGCTTCAGCCTCTTTATCGCCTCCACGTCCTCTAATATGCCTACCCTCTTTTCGATACCCGTTTGCTCTACCATAAGTGATGCCTCCTATCGATGGTTATCTGTCTTTTCTACCAGTCTCCCTAAATCGCCCCCGCTGCCGAGCATGTCCTCTGCCCCGCCGATGATCGAGTCGGTCAAATCCTTAACCGGCATCACGCTGTCGATGACCCCCACCGCCAGCGAACCGCCGGCTATCCGCAGCGCCACCTCCACGTCGATGCCGCTGTCCCAGTCTATCTCACCTTCCGGCGAGCGCTTGAACATCATCTGCTCCAGGTGCTGGAGCCACTGGTCCATGGGCATGTCACCCCTTTTCCCCAGCAGCTTCTCATACTCCTCGGGGTCAGGCGGGGTCAGGGCACGCTCGCGGTAATCCTTGTCCCACGGCTGCGCATCTACCAGTGCCTGCTTGTGACGGATCGATATAGGACACTCATCGGTAGCGAGGAAGCGGGTGCCCATGTATATGCCCTCCGCACCCATCGCCAGGGCGGCGAGGAAACCGCGGGAATCGCCGATGCCGCCGGCGGCGATTATTGGTATCCGCATCTGCCTGACGGCGGTGGTGATGCTCACCAGCGTGGGCAGCTGGTGTATGCTCTTGAAGGCGGTGCCCTCCAGGCCGACGATAACAACGGCGTCGGCACCCTGCCTCTCGGCGGCGATGGCGTGCTGTACCGAGGCCACTTTATGCACCCACTTGAGTCCGGCCTCCTGTATGCGCCTCCCGTGGTTGTCGGCGCGGTATGCAGAGGTGAAGATGACCGGGACCCGCTCCTCTATGGCCACCTCCCGCATCCCATCGACGCTGGGGCACAGGCCTATCGACAGGTTCACGCCGAAGGGCGCATCGGTAACAGAGCGCGCCCTCCGGATATCCTCCCGCAGCCGTTCCGGTGTTCGCAGGGCACTGGCGGTGATTATGCCGAACCCGCCAGCGGCAGATACCGGCGCCGCCAGATCCGAACGACCGAAGCCGCCGAAGGCCCCCTGGATGATGGGGTATCGGCTGCCGAGCAGCCGGGTTGCCCTGGTGTTCCACTTCATGCGAACCTCCGGCTGCATTATCTCAGGCAATATACCTGCCGTCAACCTTGATACGGTGTTGGCTTTGTGGTAGATTGCGATATATCGGGATAGGAACCAGCTGTGGACTTGGAGACTGATCGCGAGAGGCTGCTGGAGCGCCTGCGGAGGGAGATCGAGGATGAGCGTGTGCTGGAGACCATGGCTCGAGTACCGCGCGAGCTGTTCGTGCCCGCAGAGGGCCGGCGATATGCCTATGACGACCGTCCGCTGCCGATAGGGCAGGGGCAGACCATCTCGCAGCCGTTCATCGTGGCTCTGATGACCCAGTCGATGGAGCTGACCGGTAACGAGAAGGTGCTGGAGCTGGGCACCGGCTGCGGCTACCAGACGGCGATCCTCGCCGAGATGGCCGGAAAGGTGGTTTCCGTAGAGAGGGTCGCCGCACTGGCAAAAATGGCGGAGCGCATATTGAAGAGCCTGGGATACACCAATGTGGAGATCCACCCGGCAGGCGATAGGCTGGGATGGCCTCCCTGTGCGCCCTACGACGCAATAGTGGTTACCGCTGCCGCCCCTAAAATCCCACCGGAGCTGCTGGATCAACTGAATACGGGGGGTCGTCTGGTGATACCGGTCGGTTCGCGCTGGGAGCAAAACCTGCTGCAGGTTGTAAAGCGCGACGGTGAGCCGGTAGTGAGGAACCTGACCGCTTGTCGCTTCGTCCCGCTTATCGGGGAAGGGGCGTGGAGCGAGGAATAATCAGGGGTTCGGCTCTTCCTGCTTCTCTCGTTTACCCTTGCGCGGCCACAGCCACCAGGCGGCCAGCGCTATCAATATAACGGCGGTTACAGCGACCACCGGGCCCCATCCCAGCCTGTCGAGCAATTCGGGGACATAAAGGCTCAGCAGGGTGACAATGGTTCCGGATATGAGCACCCCGGCGCAGACCGGTATTATCGTATCCCTGAACCGCATCCCGAGGAGGTAGGCGGCGATTATCCCGGTCCAGGCGCCGGTTATAGGCAGCGGGATGGCGACGAAGAGAGCGAGCCCGACCCGGCCATACTTCTCGATGAACTCGGCACGCTTGCGGGTGCGGTTGAGGAACTTCTCCACCAATACCCCGATGACACCCATCCTGGCTGAGAGCCGCCGTATCCGTTCCATTAAGAAGAAGAGGAACGGCACGGGAACGAGGTTGCCGACATAGGCTATTGGAAAGGCGTGGTACCAGTGCATGTCTAAAACGTTGATACCTATCGGGATCGCTCCCCTGAGCTCGGATATAGGCAGCATGGAGACGATGAAGACGATGAGGGGGTCTGCGATACCCCAATTGGTGACAACCTCTTCTATAGTGAACACCCAGATACGATACCAGCGATGAGCAAGCCTTGTCAAGCTGGCCCTTGTCCCGCTACCCAAAGGTTGATATACTAGCCACGATATGGATTACGAGACGGTCATCGGGCTGGAGGTGCACGCGCAGTTGCTCACGGAGAGCAAGATGTTCTGTACCTGCAGCGCGGACTACGCCAGCACGGAGCCCAATACCCACGTATGCCCGGTGTGCCTGGGTATGCCCGGCGTGCTGCCGGTCATCAACAGCAAGGCCCTGGAATACACGGCGATGACCGCCCTGGCGCTGAATTGCACCATACCCGAATACACCAAGTTCGACCGCAAGAACTACCCTTACCCCGATCTGATGAAAGGGTACCAGATATCCCAGTACGACGAACCGGTGGGTGTCGGCGGCTGGCTGGATATCGAGGCCGACGGGCAGAGGCGAAGGGCGGGAATAACGCGGGTGCACCTGGAGGAGGATACGGCCAGGCTGACCCATCGCTCGCCGACCCGAGGCGAATCGTATAGCCTGGTGGACGTGAACCGCGCCGGCGTGCCCCTGATGGAGATAGTGGGGGAGCCCGACCTGCGATCAGCGGAGGAGGCCAGGCAGTACCTTATAAAGCTGCGCGCCATCCTCCAGTTCCTGGGGGTTTCCACCGGTAATATGGAGGAGGGCAGCTTCCGCTGCGACGCCAATATCAGCATCAGGCCGGTGGGCGGAGAGCACTCGGTGAAGGTAGAGATCAAGAATATGAACAGCTTCAAGGCGGTATACCGCGCCCTGCAGTATGAGGAGCAGCGGCAACGAAGCGCGGTCGATGCCGGTGAGCGGTTGGTGCAGGAGACCAGGGGATGGGTGGAGGACAAGGGGATAACGGTGTCGCAGCGCAGCAAGGAGTACGCCCATGATTACCGCTATTTCCCCGAGCCGGATCTGCCGCCTGTGGTGTTCGAGCGAGATTGGGTGGAGGTGATCAGGGGACGGTTGCCCGAGCTCCCCGAGGCAAGGAAGGGAAGGTTCATAGCCGATTATGGCCTTACGGATTACGATGCCGGCCTGCTCACCCTGTCCAAGGCGACGGCTGATTATTTCGAGGCGTGCCTTAATTCGCTAGAGGAGTCGAAGAGCAGGGAACTGGTGAAAGCAGTAAGCAACTGGATGCTGGGGGAGTTCACCCGGCTGCTGAACGCTACCGATACCGAGATACAGGCATCAAAGGTCAAACCCACGCTGATGGTGGAGTTGATAAAGATGGTGGATAGTGGGAAAATAAGTGTGCCTACGGCTAAATCGGTGTTCGAGGAGATGTTCAGCAGCGGGAAGAGCGCTGTTGAGGTCGTCAAAGATCAGGGCCTTACCCAGATAAGCGATGCCGGGGAGATAGGGAATGCGGTGGATAAGGTGATAGCGGCGAACGGTAAAGCGGTCGCTGATTACAGACAGGGGAAGGAACAGGCGCTCCAGTTCCTCGTGGGGCAGGTGATGCGGGAGACAAGGGGGCGCGCCAATCACGCTGTGGTTACTGAATTATTGAAAGAGAGGCTGGGGGAATAGCATGGAGACTTACCTTTACGTTGCACAGATAATTCTTGCTATCGTGCTAATCGCGGTTTTTCTGCTCCAGGTGAGGGGTGGCGGCCTGGGCGGCATATTCGGCCAGCAGACCGGCATGTATCGCACCAAACGGGGGATAGAGAAGACCCTGTTCCGCTTCACCATCGTCCTGATGGTGATCTTCGTCATCATATCGATACTTTCGGTGCAGGCCAGCGGCTAGCATTATGGCAATCATCACCCTGACCACCGATTTCGGCGTAAACGACCCCTATGTGGCGGTCATGAAGGGGGTGATACTTTCTATCGACCCCGAAGCCAACATAGTCGATATCAGCCACACCGTGAGGCCCCAGGACTTGGCTCAGGGGGCATACATCCTGAGTACAACGCAGCGTTACTACCCCATGGGATCCATACACATAGCGGTCGTTGATCCGGGCGTGGGAACCAAGCGACAGGCGATATTGCTGGTAACCCCGGGCGGGTTTTTCATCGGGCCCGACAACGGGGTGCTGGGCTACGTGGTGGAGGAATCACTGCCCAATGTGGAGGCTATAGCGCTGACAAACGAGCGCTACTGGAACACACCGGTTAGCAGTACCTTCCACGGGAGGGATGTGTTCGCCCCGGTGGCAGCCCACCTGTCGAAGGGGGTACCGCCCGGCGAGTTCGGTGATGTCATTCCATCGATCGCCACCATATTCATTCCCAGACCGCAGGTGGGGGAGGACGGCGTTCTCAAAGGCAGGGTGATACACATCGACCGCTTCGGGAACCTGATAACCGACATCAGGGAGGCCGACCTACCGCCGGCGCATCTGTTCGTCGAGGTCGGAGGGCACATCATCGATGACCTGAGCCCATCGTATGAAGAGGGCGAGGACCTGCTGGCGATCATGGGCTCGGAGAGCAGGCTGGAGGTTTCGGTCAAGAACGGCAGTGCTGCCAAGTTCCTCAAGTCCAGGGTGGGGGATGAGGTGAAGGTGGGGATAAATAAGGCTTCGCTCAAGGGTCGGTTAAGGAGGTAACGCGTGGCGGGTTTGAAAGTCTGGTTTCTGGAGACCAGGCCCAGCTTCCTGTTGCTGGTGCCGGTATGTGTTTTTACCGGCGTGGCTGCATCACTCTACGATGGCTACCCTTTCCGACCGCTGTACTTCGCCCTGGCCTTCATCGGAGCCCTGTTCGCACATATAAGCGTGAATGTGCTCAACGAATACTCGGACTACAGGACGGGCATCGATTCCCGCACCCAGCGAACGCCCTTCAGCGGCGGCAGCGGACTGTTGCCTGCAGGCTTGCTCAAACCCGGCCAGGCGCTGATGCTGGGGCTGGGCAGCCTGGCCGTGGTCGTTGCCATAGGCATCTATTTCGCAGTCATCTATACGTGGGTCATCCTGCCATTGGGGATCGTCGGGGTGCTGATCATCCTGCTGTACACGCCTTATCTGACCCGGTTGCCGGGGATAACCGAGTTGGTGGGGCCGGGGCTGGGGTTCGGGCTGATGGTGCTGGGCACGTATGTCGTTCAGTCCGGAGCCTACCGTCTGTCCTCAGTGCTGGTCTCGCTGGTGGCCGGCCTCCTGATCGCCAACCTGCTGCTGATCAACGAGTTCCCCGATGTGGAGGCCGACCGTCCGGCAGGGAGGAAGCATTTGCCGATAATTATCGGCAGGGCCAAGTCTGCCTGGGTCTACTGTGCAATAGCCGTGCTGGCATATGCGGTGATAGTCATAGGGGCCGCTATCGGGTCGCTTCCGTTATGGGCGCTGCTGGGACTGGCCACGCTGCCGCTGGGGCTGAAGGCTATGACAGGGGCGCTAAAACATCACAGCGATATGCCAAGACTTATACCTGCGCTGGGGATGAACGTGATGAGCGTGCTGCTGACCCCCACGCTGATGTCGGTGGGCATCATCATCGCCACTTACACCGGATAGTGTGCAGGTCCTATGCCTTATGACGCCACACCGTGCCCTTGGGTGTATCCTCAAGGGTGATGCCCAGTCCTGCCAGCCCGCTGCGTATTCTGTCGGCAAGCTTCCAATCCTTCCCTTTGCGCGCCTCTTCGCGCTTCCGCATCAGCAGCTCTATGTAGTGGGCTGCCGTCTGCTCTTCGTCGGGCTGCCCGATGCCTATCGATCTGGCCAGCTCGCTGAACGGAGTAGCATCCAGCTGAACCTCCCGCTCCTCCAGCGTCAGCCCCAGTATATCTGTGGACAACTTCTTCAGTGTCGCCTGGGCTGTACCGACATCGTAGCCCTCCTCGGCGGCGCGGTTGATATCGCGAGCCAGATCGAAGAGGACGGCAAGCCCCTGTGCGGTGTTGAAATCATCGTCCATGGCATCGATGAAGCGTTGACGATGGAAAGCGGTATCGATCTCGGAACCCTTGGTGCCGCCCTCGCGGCAGGCTGCGGTGCGGAGACGCTCGACACCGCGCTCGGCGGACTCCCACCCTTCGTCACTGCAGGTCAGCGGGCTGCGATAGTGGGAGCTGAGTATGAACAGCCGTATCGCATCCGGACTGTATTGCTCCAGCGCTTTCTTCACCGTTATCAGGTTGCCCAGCGACTTGCTCATCTTCTCGCCGCCGAGCTGCAGCAGCCCGTTATGCATCCAGTATTTGACGAAGGGCTCGACCCCGGTGAAGGCCTCGGACTGGGCTATCTCGTTCTCGTGATGGGGGAACACGAGGTCCTGGCCCCCGCCGTGGATGTCCAGCGTCTCACCGAGGTATTCCAGTGACATAGCGCTGCACTCGATATGCCACCCCGGCCTGCCCGGGCCCCAGGGGCTGTCCCACTGCGGCTCGCCGGGCTTGGCGCCCTTCCACAGGGTGAAGTCCAGGGGGGATTCCTTCTCAACTCCCTCCGCCGGCTCGCTGATCATGTCATCCAATTTGCGATGGCTCAGCTTGCCGTATTCGGGGAAGCTGTTGACGCGGAAATATACGTCTCCACCCATGGCGTAGGCATGACCCTTTTCCGTCAGCCCGCCTATGACCTCGATGATCTTGGGTATCTCCTCGGTGGCGCGGGGGTACAGGTCGACACGCTTGATGTTCAGGGCATCCATATCCCTGAAATACTCATCGATGAAACCTTCTGCTATCTCCTTGACGGGTTTGCCGGTTTGATTGGAGCGGGCGATCAGCTTATCGTCTATGTCGGTGAAATTCTGGACGTACTTAACCCTATACCCTCGATATTCCAGGTAGCGGCGGATGACATCGAACAGGACATAGCTCATGGCGTGCCCGATATGGCACTCGCTGTAGGGGGTGACACCGCAGACGTACATCTTCACCGTATCGTCGGTGGGAATGAAGTCCTCTTTCTTTGCAGAAAGCGTGTTATATATCTTCATCATTCGCTCGTTTCCTCGATCAGGGCTACCGCATATGCGGCGATGCCCTCGCCTCGCCCTAACGGGCCGACACCGTTGGAGCTGGAGGCCTTGACCGATACCTGATTGCGATCGATGTTAAGGGTTGTGCAGATGTTATCAACCATGTCGTCGATGTAGTCCGCCAGCCGAGGCCCCGCGCACACAATGGTGGAATCGATGTTCGCTATTCTGAAGCCGCGATCGACCAGTTTAGCACCGGTTTCCTTCAGCAATATCATGCTGGACATATCCCTGTAGCGGGGGTCGCTGTCAGGGAAGTGAAAGCCGATATCCCGCATGGCGGCAGCGCCGAGGATGGCATCGATCACGGCATGCACCAGCACATCGGCATCGCTGTGCCCGCCGAGGCCTCGCTCGAAAGCTATTTCGGAACCGCCGAGTATTAACGGCCTGCCCTCGATCAAAGGGTGAACGTCGTAGCCGAACCCTATACGCATATTCTATAACCTGACCGTCACCGGTCGATATTCTTCAAGATGGCCTCAGCGATGGGCAGGTCATCGGGGGTGGTCACCTTGATGTTGGCACGCGATCCGGGGAATACCCTGACCTTATAGCCCAGGCGCTCCACCAGCATGGCGTCATCGGTGACATCACCCTGTGCCTGATGGTGAGCCTCGTTTATTATATCAAATCTAAATGACTGGGGGGTCTGCACCAACCAGAGGCGGTCACGCGATAACGTCCCTTCAACATAGAGATCGTCGGAGACGATCTTGATCGTATCGCCCACCGGGATTACCGGTATGGCAGCCCCGCTGTCGCGAACCACCTCCAGCGAATCCTCGATCAACCGTCGGCTAACGCAGGGGCGTGCCCCGTCGTGGATCAGCACCCAGCGGCACCCGCCGAGCCGCTGCAAGCCTGCCTTCACCGAATCCTGACGGCGCTCGCCGCCGGCACAGATGTCCTTCACCTTCGATATATCGTGTTCCTCGATCAGTTGCTTTCCTTCATTCAACCGTCCTTGGGGAAGCACCAGAACGATATCGTCGACGGCAGAACATGACTGAAAAGCACCAAGGGTATAAGCCAGCAGCGGCTTCCCCGCCAGCGGGGTGAAGATCTTGTCCACACCGGCCATGCGCTGGGCCGCGCCAGCCGCAACAACGATAACCCCGACCCTTTCCATCGCTATCTCATCAATGTTGGATCACCACGGGATCAGGAAGTTCAGCAGCAGGCGCAGTGTCCAGTACCCGGCGAAGGCAACCAGCAGACCCTTGACCGTCTTGCCGGCGAACACCACCAGCATATATTTCCAGAAGGGGTAGTGCATGGCGCCAGCGACAGCCCCTACGATATCGAAGAAGAAGTTGGGTATAGCGGAGAACAGGAACAGCACTATAGTGCCGCGCCGCCGCATCCACTCCCTCAGCTTGATGTAGACCTTCCTGTTCTGCATCGAGCTGCGTCCGCTGAATCCCGCCATGTACGCCGGTATCTCGCCGATGGGCTCGCCGAGCCCCGCCATCAACCCCACCAGCCATGGGTTCAGTATCGCACCCATGATGAATATGAAAGGCAGGTGCGGCACCGGCACGATTATAACTGCAGCACCCAGTATGGCGATTATGAAAACGCCCAGATAGCCATAAGCCTCTACATCTCCGGTCAAGCCTCTGCTGAAGTAGATGGCGATGCTGAGGACCGCTACAGCGATTATAGTGGTCAGGCTTACCCAGTGCCGCCTGATCCAGCGCCGCTGGACGATCGGCGCCAGTTCCTCTTCGGCGATAATGTCGATGGCATCCTCATGCTCATCCATAATGCTTCTGTGGTGAAAGGTTACAGATAAGCAGCGAGTAAGTCAAGGGGCATCCGCACGGGATCATATCCTGTCGGGGAACTGTGCCGATGCCGTCCCCCTACTTTCCCTTCTTGCGTTTGGCCGAGAAGGTGAATCCTTCAGCCCCCGTGCCGACCACAACGTGGTCGCCCTCCTTGAATTCCCCTTGCAGTATCTTGGTCGACAGCGGGTTCTCGATACGGCGCTGAAGAGTGCGGCGCAGGGGCCTGGCCCCGAACGTGGGATCGAAGCCTTCCTTGGCCAGTTGCGCCTTCGCCTCCTCCGTCAATTCCACCGTTATCCTGCGCTCCTCGAGACGCTTCTGGATATCCTTCAGCATCAGATCGACGATAAGGTTGATCTGCTCCTCGGTGAGGGGCTTGAATATCACCACCTCGTCGAGGCGATTGAGGAACTCGGGGCGAAATGTCTTCTTCAATGCTTCCTCGATGGCACGCTTCCGCTGTTCCATCTCACCCTTCGGCTCCTTAGAGAAACCCATAGAATTCCGTTCGAATTCCTCCGTGCCCAGGTTCGAGGTCATAATCACCACCGTGTTCTTGAAGTCAACGGTCCTGCCATGCCCGTCGGTGAGCCTCCCGTCCTCCAGTATCTGGAGCAGGATGTTGAACACGTTGGGGTGAGCCTTCTCCATCTCATCGAGGAGAATCACTTTATACGGCCGTCGGCGCACCGCCTCCGTGAGCTGCCCCCCCTCTTCATAGCCGATGTAGCCCGGCGGGGCTCCGATGAGCCGCGACACGGTGTGCCTTTCCATGTACTCCGACATATCCAGACGCACCATGGCTTCCTCGTCATCGAACAGGAATTCGGCAAGGGCGCGCGCCAGCTCAGTCTTGCCCACGCCGGTAGGGCCGAGGAATATGAAGCTGCCGATCGGCCTCCGCGGGTCCTTGAGCCCGGCCCGCGCCCGCCGGATGGACTCGGAGACCACCCTGACGGCATCCTCCTGCCCGATGATCCTCTGGTGCAGCCTGTCCTCCATCTGGAGCAGCTTATCGGTCTCCTCCTCCAGCATGCGGGACACGGGGATGCCGGTCCAGCTGGACACCAGATCGGCGATATCCTCCTCATCCACCACGCTGTCGATCTTTTCCTCCCGGAGCCATGCCTGTTTCGCTGTGTTGTACTCCTGTTCTACCGGGATACGCTCCATCTTGAGCCGGGAGGCGCGCTCGTAATCCTGCTTCTCGGCCGCTGCCTCCTCCTCACGGAGCAGCTGGTTAAGCTTCCTCTCCAGGTCCTTGACATTCTTGGGGGCGCTTTCGGTATCTATCCTCAGCTTTGCCGCCGCCTCGTCTATAAGGTCCACCGCCTTGTCGGGGAGTTGTCGGTCGGATATATAGCGATGGCTCAGCTGCGCCGCTGCCTCCAGGGCAGAGTCGGTGATTTGGATCTTGTGGTGCGCTTCGTATCGGGGGCGCAGCGATCGCAGCATCTCGACGGTGTCCTCCTCGCTGGGCTCGTCCACATATACAGGCTGCAGCCTCCGTTCCAGCGCGGCATCCTTCTCAATGTGCTGCCGGTATTCGTCCAGCGTGGTCGCCCCCACGCACTGCAGTTCGCCGCGGGCGAGGGCCGGCTTGAGCATGTTGCTGGCGTCGATGGCCCCTTCGGCGGCCCCGGCTCCGACCACGGTGTGCATCTCGTCGATGAACAGGACGATCTCTCCCTGTGACTGGCGGATCTCATCCATCACCGCCTTCAAACGTTCCTCGAACTCGCCGCGGAACTTGGCGCCGGCGACCAGCGCCCCCATGTCGAGGGCTATCACCCGCTTGTTCTTCAGCGAGTCGGGGGCATCGCCGCTCACGATCATCTGGGCCAGACCCTCCACGATAGCGGTCTTGCCCACGCCCGCTTCGCCGATGATTACCGGGTTATTCTTGGTGCGCCTGGTGAGCACCTGCATCACCCGCTTGATCTCCTTTTCACGCCCGATAACCGGATCCAGTTTCCCCGACTCGGCAAGCATAGTAAGGTCGCGGCTGTACTTCTCCAGCGCCCCGTATTTACTCTCGGCATGGGGGTCGGTTACCCGTTGGCTGCCGCGGATGTCACGCAACGCCGAATACAGGTTTTCCTGCTCTATGCCGAAATCGCGCAGTATCTGCGAAGCAGCCCCATCACGCTCAGCCGCCATGGCTATCAGGATGTGCTCGGTGCCGACGAACTCGTCCTTCAGCCGATCGGCCTCAGCAGAGGCGTTCTCCAACAGGCTTGCTGTGCGCGGCGTGGCGTAAAACGTTGTCCCCTCGTATGATACCTTGGGGCTTTGCGCCAGCACTTCCTCCACACGGCTGCGCACCTCACCGGCCTCCACCCCCAGCTTCTCCAATATATCGCCGGTCAGCCCCTTGGGCTGCTGCAGCATGGCGAGCAGGATGTGCTCCACATCCCACTGGCTGTGTTTATAGCTGCGCACCAACTCCTGGGAGCGGGCCAGCGTTTCCTGTGCCTGTTCAGTGAATCTGTCCTGTCTCATCATTCAACTCCCTGTGCAATCATATCTCGCCATATCATCAATCGTTTAATTATTGTTACTTCCTCCCCGTTTGAGGGCGGCGCCTGCTCGGCGGCAGCATCCTCTTGGGCCACAGGCCAGCCTCCCGCAGGCGCTCTATCTCGCGCTCGGTCTCCGCCATCTGCTGTTCGAGCAATTCGATGCGCTCGGTCAAACGCAGGATCACCTCCACGCCGGCGAGATTGACCCCCAGGTCGTTCATCAGCGTCCTCACCTGGCGCAGCCTCTCGATATCCCTGTTGGAGTACAGGCGCACCCTGCCCTTGGAACGAGACGGCTCGATCAGCCCCGCCTTCTCGTAATAGCGCAGGGTCTGTGCATGCACGCCGAGCATCCTGGCCACCACACTGATCACATAGCAGGGTTCAGAATTGCCTATGTTCATTTCTTTCACCTCGCCTCAACCGATTATCCATTGGGCCGCAGCCTCCGTAACTCCTCGAAAAGCTCTTTCTCGCGCTGTGTAAGGTTCTCCGGTATCACCACCTTTATCCTGGCGATCAGGTCTCCCTTGGCGGTATCCCCCATAACCGGCATCCCCTGCTGCTTCAAACGGAACGCCCTTCCGTTCTGCGTCTCCGGCGGTACCTTGAGGGAGAGCTTCTTCCCCTTCAGTGTCGGGACGCTGGCCTCTCCGCCGAGCACGGCGTCGGCTAGGGGAACCGAGACATCGACATAGATATCGTTCCCCTTGCGCTCGAAGACGGAATGCGGCCTCACCGATACTACGAGGTACAGGTCCCCCCGCGGCCCTTCCCCCGGGCCGGGCTCGCCCTTTCCGCTGACCTTTACGCGTGAGCCATCCTTGACACCCGGAGGCACCTTGACCTCCAGGCGGTGCCCCAGCACATCCTCAACAACCCTGGTGGTGCCGTGGTACGCCTCCTCCAGCGTTACCTCGGTGGGGTATTCAACATTCCTGCCACGGCGTGGCCTCTCGGGTGCAGCCCTGGCGCCGGCGCCACGGGCGAAGGTGGTGAAGATATCGCTTAGGTCACTGTAGTCACCCAGGTCACCGAAATCGACGAATTGCACCCGTGTGCCCTGCCTCTGGCCTGAATGTTTGGCGGAATCGGAGAAACCGGAGAAGCCGCCGAAAGGCCCCTGCTGCTGTGCGTCGAGCTGGTCGGCGTAGGGCCAGTTATCCCCGTACTTGTCATAGGCCTTCCTCTTCTTGGGATCGGAGAGGACCTCGTAGGCGGTATTGATATCCTTGAACCTCGCATCCGCCGATTTATCCCCCGGATTAACGTCGGGGTGGTGCTTACGAGCCAGCCTGCGATAGGCCTGCTTTATATCCTTATCAGAGGCCGATTTACTGACTCCCAGCACGTCGTAAAAATTTTTAACTGCCATATCAGTCACCCAACTACAACCATTATAAGGTATATATTACATCATTGTCAATAGTATACCTATCATAGGCTGATAATAAGTCTTGACTAATTGGTGTTAATATGTTATATTAATCCAGGTTAAGGAAGGAGGTGATAAGGAATGAACCTGACACGCTGGGATCCGTTCCGGGAGCTGGTGGGGATGCGGCAGGCCATGGATCGTCTGCTGGAGGGCGGTTATGTACGTCCTTCGAGGCCTCTGATGGAATGGAGCGAATTGGCGCAGCCTTCGCTGGACATGTATCAGACGGCTAAAGAGGTGGTGGTGAAGGCCGCACTGCCCGGTGTCAACCCCGAGGATGTGGACATCGAGATCTCGGGGAACACGTTGACCATCAAGGGCGAGACCAAACAGGAAGAGAAATCGGAGGAGGATGACTACCTGTGCCGGGAGTGCCACTACGGCCGCTACTACCGGGCCATCACCCTGCTTCAGGCAATCAGGGGCGATAAGGCAGAGGCCACCTTCGAGGACGGCGTCCTCACCCTGACCATTCCAAAGACTGAGGTGGAGAAGCCCAAGAAGGTGGAGATCAAGGCGAAGAAGGCCATAGAGGGTGGAGCGAAGAAGCCCAAGGCGCCGAAGGCTAAGAAGGCGTCCAAGCCCAACAAAAAGGCCCCGCCCGCCAAGAGCGAATAGAGCCTGTCGCTTGATGATTAGAGGAGAGTGGACCGGGATCCACTCTCTTTCTATTTGCCAATCAGGTACTCCCCTTGAAAGCGAGCTCGATAAGCTGTCTCAAGATCCTGGCCGTGGCCCCCCAGATAACTTCGCCCCGATAGTCGAAAACGAACCCGGTCATGATTGAACCATCCAGGTCGTACACTTCTTCCCTATAGTTGTTCTCGTCGAGCAGCTCCGAGACGGGAACCTGGATCAGCGATTCGATTTCGTCGACGCTGACCTTGAATTCGTACGGGTACGGGATTACCCCTACATAAGGCGTGATCAGGAAGTTGCTGGTAAAGGTGCCCATGCTGTCCAGCTCCCCCAGTATGCGCACGTCCTCCGGCCTCACACCGACCTCTTCGAATGTCTCCCGCAGTGCGGTGTCTCTCAGGTCACGATCTGTTTCGTGCCGCCCGCCACCGGGGAAACATATCTGGCCCTTGTGATACTCGAGCATCTCGGTGCGTTTGGTAAGCAATATATGGAATTCCCCATCCTTCTCGAAAATGGGAACGAGGACAGCAGCAGGGGATAAGGGCACATCGCGTAATATCAAGGTCTGCTTATCGTGTTGTGCAAGGGACTCTCGAACATTTTCGATGAACGTATCCGGGTTTTGCCATTGCGGCTGTCTATCCATCATCCCTGCAGTTCAGAAACTGATAGCGCTCGTTTAATCTGGCGAGCACATTTGCCGCCCGATCCATAGTGGGGTAATACAATATCCTGCCCGATTTCTCTATCAGTGATACCGTTGCCGCTGTATCGGTGCCGTAGCACCAAAGGACAGCAGGTTTATCATATCTCTGCGTCAGCTTGAACGCCTCGACCAGCGTGCCGATGAGCGACATATGGGCATCCGGAGGGTCAGCCTCCACATCTGTGGGTGTTGTCCCCGGCATGATAACCAGCAGGCCATCTATATTGCTGTCGGCCAGCATCGAATCGATGGCGGTGTGAAGCACCTCCCCCAGCGGGTGCCCGGCGATGCGTGACGGCGGCCAGATATCGGCCGGGTTAGCGAAGGACTGCCACTCCGGGGCGATGGCCTTCATCCTCTCGATACTTTCAGGAGACAGCTCCGCCAGGCGCAGCCCGTGGCGATAGCATGCATCGGCAGCCAGGATACCGCCTCCGCCGGTGATAGTGATGATGCCCACATCTCTGCCTCGCATGAGGGGCAGGTTGATGAATGCCTTGGAGAGGTCGTTGAACTCCTCTTCCCCGTTGGCCTGGATCACCCCGCACTGTTTGAAGGCAGCGGCGTAAACCTCGTCCCTCCCCGCCAGGTTGCCGGTGTGTGAGCGGGTGACATGGGCGGTGCCCTCTGACCTGCCCCCTTTGAGGGCGATGATCGGCTTTTTGTGGGCTACGCGGCGGGCCACATTCAGAAAGCGGCGTCCATCGTTTATGCCCTCGATGTACATCAGGATCACCTTGACCTCGGGGTCATCCTCGAAATACTCCAGACCATCTGAGAAGTCGATGTCACCGGTGTTCCCCAGATCGATGCCCTTGCCCACCATCGGGAAATCGGGCAGGCCGCTCATGAACATGCCCGTCTGACAGATGACGCCGATGGGTATGCGATGCATGTCCATCGGTACAAACGCCGAGTTGAAATTGCGGAACGCGTTGCCCGCACCGAACGTGTTGGGGCCGAGGACACGGGCGCCGCCGTCGTTGGCGACGCGGATGATCTCTCGCTGCAGCCTGCTGCCCTCATCGTCCCCGTCGGCAAGCCCCTGTCCCACCACTATTATCGCCCTTATGCCCTTCTCTGTACACTCCCTGACCAGGCCGATGGAACTGGCTGGCGGCACCAGTATCACCGCGAGGTCCACTTCACCGGGGATATCCTTCACTCTGGGGTAACACTTCACCCCCAGTATCTCCTCGGCTGCAGGATTGATGGGGTACAGTTTGCCCTCATACCCGTAGCGCAGCAGGTGCTCCAGCGCGTTCCAGCTGGTGAAGCCGGTCTCCCTGGTGAGCCCCACCAGTGCCACCGATTGCGGCTCCATGAAGAGTTTCATCTGGTCGACGGTGTTCAACGGGGTTTCCCTTCCACGATCTCCTCCCACAAGCCCAGCACCTTTATGCCGAGATCGGCAAGGTCGCAATCGGTATCGATCACCACGTCTGCATGCTTGATCTTCTCTGCAGTGGGGAGCTGGGCGGCGATACGCGCCCGCGCCTGCTCCTCGCTCAGCCCGATACGGTTCTGCAGGCGGTCGATAACCTTCTCTTCGGGGGCGATGGTAACCCATATCTGGTCAACGAGATCGGTCCACTTCGCCTCTATCAGCACGGCGGCCTCCAGTACCACCACCGGGACATCCCCTCTCCTCAACCGACTGAGCTCCTTCTCTATTACCTCCCTCATGCGGGGGTGTACGATCTGGTTGAGCAGGGTTAGGGCCAGGGGGTCGTGGAAGACGATATCGCCGAGCCTGCTGCGGTCTATCTCCCCGTCTTGTTTGAGGATCCATTCACCGAAGGCATCGACCATCTCTGTCCAGACATCGGTATGCGGCCTGTAGACCTCATGGCCAATCCTGTCGGCATCGATTACAACAGCCCCTCGCTCGGCGAGCATCCCGGATACAGTGCTCTTCCCGGTGAGGATGCCGCCGGTTAGCCCTATCACTAGCATGTCACTGAGCTTTGCAAGTATGTATACCGCTAATCCAGTCTAGCAATTCGGGTTATCGGCAGTCAAGCGGGTGCGGGGTTGCGCCTAACGGCGAATGTGCTAGAATGGGGTTGTGGGAGATAGCTGGCAATGAGAGAGGCACTGCTCTATCAGAAGCTCGCTGGCTCCAAGGTGCAGTGCAACACCTGCCAGTGGCGCTGCAAGATTGCACCGGGTAAGTCCGGGGTATGCAGTATGTACCGTAACGTCGATGGAGTACTGCATTCGCTGAACTACGCCGAGGTGTCCTCAATTGCGGTTGACCCCATCGAGAAGAAGCCGCTGTTCCATTTCCACCCCGGCAGCCGTGTATTCTCTATGGGGACGTGGGGCTGCAATTTCCACTGCAGGGGATGTCAGAACTGGCAGATCGCCTGCACCGACGCCTCCGCAATCGAACGGGAGTCACGCGTGATCCCTGCTGAGGATGCCGTGGAACTGGCAAAGCGTGAGGGCTGTCAGGGCATCGCATGGACATATAATGAGCCGGCCGTCTGGTTCGAGTACACCCTCGAATCGGCTAAGCTGGCCAAAAAGCATAACCTTTATACGGTATACGTGACCAACGGATATCTATCGCAGGAAGCCCTGGACATGATCGGCCCCTACCTCGACGGTTACTGTGTGGATGTTAAGGGCTTCTCCGACGAACTGTACCGCGACCTGGCCCGGATAGCGCATTGGCGCGGTATACTGGATATGACCGAGCGGGCAATGCACAAATGGGGGATGCATGTGGAAGTGGTGACCAACATCATGCCCTCGATGAACGATGACGATGAGCAACTCGAGGGTCTGGCAACCTGGATCCGTGAGAGGCTGAGCGAGTTGACGCCGTGGCACGTCACCCGGTTCTATCCCCAGCATGAGATGCAGCATATACCGCCGACCCCGGTGTCGATGCTTGAGCATGCCTACAATATAGGCAAGCAAGCGGGGCTGAAGTTCGTCTATACCGGTAACGTCCCCGGGCACAATGGAGAGAACACCGTCTGCTATTCTTGCGGCCATAAGGTTATCGGCAGGGTGGGGTACAGCATCGATATCGCCGGCATCAAGGGTTCAAGGTGCGGCTTTTGCGGCGCCGACCTCAATATCGCCACCACGAGGGGTGGTACATGATACGGAAGCCCGTCGTAGCCGGTATGTTCTATCCCGGCACTGCCCCCCTGTTGAGGCAGAAGATCGAGGATTTGATCGATAAAGGGGCGGTTAAAGAGGATGTAGCCGGCCTGGTGTCCCCGCACGCCGGCTACATGTACTCCGGCCACGTGGCCGGAGCCGTTATCTCACGCGTGCTGTTAAAGGATACTGTCGTTATTATGGGCCCCAACCATACCGGGATGGGCCGGCCGTTCAGCATAATGGCGGAAGGGGTATGGCAAACACCCCTGGGCGATGTAGAGATAGACTCTGATCTGGCAACAGCCATAATGGAGGCGGCTCCCCCTCTGGAAGAGGACCGTGTAGCACATCTGGATGAGCATTCCATCGAGGTACAGCTGCCGTTCCTGCAGTATTTCAAGCAAGACGTGAAGATAGTTCCCATCGTGCTTGCCCAGGGCACGGGCGATATCTACAAAGAGATAGGGAAGGGTATCGCAGAGGCCTGCAAGGCGTTGGGGCGTGAAGCGGTGATCATGGCCAGCAGCGATATGAATCACTACGAGCCGCAGCATATAGCCAGCGAAAAGGATAATATGGCCATAGAGGCGATACTGGGGCTGGATGAGGATGAGCTGATCAGAAGGGTCGCCGAATTCAGGATATCGATGTGCGGCTATGGCCCTACGGTGGTGATGCTATCTGCCTGCAAGCAGATGGGTGCGACCGGGGCTGAACTGGTGAGCCATCAGACAAGCGGCGATGTGACCGGTGACCACTACAGCGTGGTAGGCTATGCCGGCATTCTGATAAAGAGGGGGTGATGCTATGCATCCGCTGGTTAAGCTGGCGAAGGATACGATCGAGGGCTACATAAGGGATGGAAAGATACCTGAGCCTGCGGGCTTTACGCCGGAGATGGAGGAGCGTGCCGGTGTATTCGTGTCGCTGAAGATTGGAGGCATGCTGCGGGGGTGCATCGGCACCTTCGAGCCGGCCAGGGAGAACGTGGCACAAGAGATCGTTGCCAATGCAATCAGCTCGGCGACCCGGGACCCGCGTTTCCCGGCGGTATCACACGATGAATTGAAAGACCTGGAATACAGCGTCGATGTGCTGTCGAGGCCGGAGCCGGTAACCGATATAGGGGGGCTGGACCCCAAACGATACGGTGTGATCGTGGAGAGCGTCGGCAGAAGGGGACTGTTGCTTCCCGACCTCGAGGGAGTGGATACTGTGGCCAAGCAGATCGAAATATGCCGTGCCAAGGCGGGTATCTCAGCCGATGAGCCGGTAAAGCTATACCGCTTTGAGGTCAAGAGGTATCGATAGGGGGTACCACCGATCCAAGTACTCGATATGTGTCGATATGTATATGTTGATCAGAGGCGAGATGAGTGAGGGATGCATGTGGGGGTAGACAGACTTGACTTCATGTGTTATAATAACTAATTCTGCTGAAATAGGCAGTTTGGGTTATTGTGTCTAATAAATGAACTTTTTAATATGTGAGGTGAAAGGCAGCACTGAAATAGTTTTATAGGCACCAGCACTATCGCAGACATAATACGTGCCTATGCTTTTTAGTCAAGGGGTGATTAAGATGGCTGATAAAGAATTTCCGCAGGGCAAAACCATTCACTTCAGCGGAGGGATGGAAAATTCAGCGGATAAAAAGAAGAAGGATAACTACAAGAAAGCCAGCACCCTCTTAGAACAGGGCAAAGAGGGTGAGGCCATCGATATCCTGCGCAAGACCCTAGATCTGGATCCGACCATCAACGAAAGGGCTGCCCTGTTCGTGCTGATAGGCAACTGCCATTTCGCGCTTGGCGAGATGGACCAGGCTGCATCCCGCTACCGCGGGGCTGAATCATCGGCGAAGCAGGCCAGGGATACCGAGGGGGCCGCAGCCGTTACCGCTAACCTCGGACTCGTAAACCATGTCAATGGCGAGATCGATCAGGCCCTGGAGCTATACGATAGCGCCCTTAACCTGGAGAGAGCTATAGGCAACAGGGCTGGTGCAGCCACTATACTCACCAACACGGGCATTGCATACTGGCAGAACGAGGAACTGAAGGCAGCGCTGGATAATATGGAGCAGGCTGTCGAGATATATAAGGATATTGAAGATAAAGGCAGCGAGAAGCTCGTTGCCGGATACTTGAAACAGGTTGATGCAGAGCTTAAAGCGGCAAGGGCGAAGAAGGAAGAGGAGCCCGAGCCCGAGCCCGAGCC
>Ga0180433_10001390_pt1 | contig 40462 bp, 54 predicted proteins | sample SS_ome_8_FD_132980 | JGI IMG/M metagenome (GOLD analysis project Ga0180433, IMG submission 132980) | Hypersaline lake sediment archaeal communities from the Salton Sea, California, USA - SS_1_D_1 metaG | ecosystem: Environmental > Aquatic > Non-marine Saline and Alkaline > Hypersaline >... | reverse complement strand
GTTTCCTTCAATCTTAATGATATAGGACTCATCGGTTAATTCATTGTTCAATTTCTTAGCTTTCTTAAGCAGTGTTCCATCTTCAAACTCTAAAACAAACTTAAGAAGATCCCATTCTTCTGGAGCAACATTATGAGCATCATTTACAAAGGTCATACAAGTATCAAGTGATGGTATTACCCATAGGAATTCAATACGGTCACCGTTTTTGTGGTACTTATAGACTGTTTGATCATTCTGAGGTGTAGGGCAGGTAGAGCGATGGAATATTTGCCTTCTAATGACATTTTTAAGGAGCCGCTCTCTCTTTATACCAACAACGATATAAAAGTCCCCCTCGTAGAGTTTTTTACCTCTCTCTGCACATATTACTATCTGTTCTTCATAGTCATGATCAATAGCGCGTTGTAGTTCAATAGGATCTTGAGTATCTGGGTCTTTGTTAAGTAGATCGAGCGATGCCTGACCGACTGTTTTCTTATCTTCCATTAAGCTCCTTTAAAAGGGTTATAGATAAAACAACCTTACTATATAACAACTTAGTAAAGTTCGAAACTAGTCTCTTATGGGTACCCCAACAGGACGATTTTAGAACTTTTATTACGTGCAAGTTTAGCTGTATTTCTTTAAAGAGTTGCCAATAAATGGCCTACAGTGGGCATCTTTGGGAGATTGAAAGTATAAATATTTTTCGTACCCAAATTCTTTTTTTAACTTTTCCTACGTGGTGAGAGGAATTTTTCCTGTTATTCCTACCCAATCGGACGACTTTAGAACTTTTATTCCGTGCAAGCTTAAAAGAGTTCGAATGAGTTCGAATAAGATTAAATGAGATTGGATAAGATTGAATAAGTTCGAATGAGTTCGAATGAGATTGAATGTTTTTTGAAACTCAAGTAGGGTCTAATTATGGGTAACTAACTTAAACAAGTTTCTATAAGGAAAACGCACATGGAACGTTATGTAGATAAGCCAATAGAAGAATATATAGCTGAAGCAATAGAAGAATTTCCTGAATTTTTAACTTCAGAAGATCTAATAAATCTTGGAATTTATATATCTGTTAATGCGGCTTATCAAGCGAGAGTAGATGGAAGTTCTCCAAAATATATCAAGCTTAAGCATAAGATTTTATATCCTAAAAAAGCATTAATAGAATTCTTACAATCTAGGGCCTAATTAGGGGCAACAAAAAAACTAAAAAAAACGAGGGATTTTATTCTTCGCAGTGTGCTTTGCCATACAGCTCTGCACTAACAATAGCTAACGGAACCATAGAAGATAAGAATCCTGCAAAGCCAACATACCACTTCTTACGCGTAGCCTTCAGTTTCTTGTAAAGATCCTTGTTTTGCTGGATAAGTTCACGAATAACCCACTGGTTAAGCTCTCTATCAAGCCGTGGACTCGCTATTTGAGGTGTATTTACTGGTGCTTCTAATGGTCTAGGTAGGACAGGTCGAGGTATATAGGTATATGGCGATCCGCTAGATGATGGAGAACTGCTGAATTCAAAGCTATTTTCAAGATCACCAAGCTCTCCACTAGATACCGTTCCAGGAAGATTATAAGTACCGTATGACCTATACATACTATAAAGAGATGATGGGGAGAATATGATTAGCGCGAAGAAGACCCTGAGCATGAACTACTATCCTTCTTTAAAGCTTTTAACCTCTCTAGCATTCTATAACGCTCTGCAACGAGCTCAGTATTAGTCTGCCGATCTTTAGTGAGTATTCTATTAAAAGTCTCTACTACTTCAGGATCATACCTATCAAATATCCTCTCAGAGATACAAATAGCTACCTCTCTGGGTGATTCAATCTGCATCCCATTGAGCATAACGGCAAATGTTAGTGCTAACCATAGTAGAGCTAAAAAGTTCATTACATTCCTTGTTTTAAGTGTAAAAAAACCGGGGGCAGTTTCCCACCCCCAGCAAACTAAGAAGAACGAGAGCGTTTTTTCTTATTTTTTCCGCGCATCTTATCAAAGATTTTCTGAAACTTGCTTGGTCTTACTGAAGCAGGCATCTTAGAATCTTTCTTCATCCATAGGAACTTTGAATCTCAAGTCAGACTTAACTTGTTTATCAATTTCCTTCATGGTGTCATCGATCATGCCATAATTTCTATAGGATGATGATGGCCATTGTTTATTTATAAACTCTTTAGGTACTGATGCAGCATCAATCATACCGTTAGCTTGTGAATAAAACTTTTTCTTCTTTGCCATGTCTGGCCTTTCGTAGAAACGACTCATACGAGTCAGGTTAATAAATATCCTCTAACTACCTATTCTTCTTACCTTTTCCAGAAGATTTCTTTTTCTTGCAAGCCATAAAGACTCCTCAACCAGGTGACGGATTATCTAACTTTTATTGCATCATACCATTTAAATTATCTTGCAAACTAACTTTATTTTGCATACCAACACCTTGAACTGTTTCTTGGTTATTAGCTTGCTCTTCTTTATTCATTAAATGGGACAGTGTAATAATTTCACGTAGTTGTCTGATGTCGATATCTTCAAGCTCTTTCATAGCCTTAACAAGGTCTAAAGTCCCTGCCATTCTATCTTTTTGAGCTTCTGCAGACCTTTCTACAGCCATCATTTGGTTCTCTTCAATACGAGAAACGCGTTCAGCGCCAAGACCTCTATCAGCTATAGCCCTAGCTTGTGCTAGCTCAGTTCTTGCTTGTTGTTCTTGGACTGCGGCTTGCATTTGGATTTGCTCAGCCTCGGCTTTTTGCTTGTTGCCTTCTTCAATGGCTTTCTTAAGATCTTCTTTATTTTGGACTGTTGCCGCCTCAATAATGACATCATCAGGAATCGGTACGCCCGCTTCACGAAGCTGTAACAACTGAGCAAACTGCATTTGCCTCTGTGTCGAAGTATTGAGACCTTCTTCAATAACTGCATCATATTTTCCAAAAGCTTTGTTAAAGAATTGTTGAGTTGGTTCTTCCTCTAAGATTCGTCGTATCTTACCTGAGGTGAAGTTATTTTGCACAACCTTGATTATAATATCGCCAAGAAGCTTCTGAGAATAATCCAGTTGATCAAATAACACTTGAAGAGTAGTTAGACCAGCACCTTGTCTTAACATTGCTAATACGCCAGCTTTGTCATCTTGAGCCATACCAAGTAATTCTTCGTTAATACCAGATATCTCTTGAACTTCACGACCAAAAGACTCAGTTACTTGGATCATAGAAGCATCAATTGCTGGCGCTTGCATCTTAACGATGTCAGACATTTGAGCAGAAGCCTTTAAGAAGATACTTGTGCCCTCACCCTTCTTAAATACATCACGCTTATCTACAAGAGCGTTCTCTTTAACTATGTAACCACTGTTAGGTTGGCTCTCAAAGATATTAAGCTCAGTAATCTTCCTACGGTTATAGAGATACTGTGCATCTCTAAGTCCACGCACAATACCCTGTATTCTTAAGTTGTAGGATGGTATCTGTGGTGTGTAATAACCAAAAACAGGGACAAACGGATATACATCTAGTTCCATGGGGTTTCTATCGTTGTACATAACCTTACCTTGTACGACAATAGCTAAATTAATAGTAGGAACATCTAATTTTTCAGTAGTTATGTTTGGATACATAGCAAGAAACTGCTCTAACTTGTCATCATCATAGCCAGTCCACTCAAGAGTCTCTTCCGTTTCAGTATCAATAAGTAAAATCTTTTCTCTATACGCCTTGTAATAATACTCATCATAAGTGAGTAAATGAGAGCTGTTAAAGCTTATAGCTTCAGGAGTATGGTTAAACTTACCATCGTGTACAGAACTATTAGAGAGAGCTAGTATCTCTTCTGCATGCTCAGGCAATAAAGAAGCACATTCCCTGTTAGTTAGATAAGAACGCTTCCATATACCATTACAGTCAGATAAATCTTTCTTCTTGAAAAATGGATCTATCATAAAGTTGTTGTAGCTACAGTTATCTACCTTAATATCACCAGAAATAGGATCGTCTCTATAATCTACCCATACCTGTAAAAGATTAAGCCCGGTGATAAGAGCACCGTGGAAAGCATCTGACTCTGTCTCAAGTATATTATCGTTATCATTTACCCAGCTAAGGAGCTTAGAAAGCTGATCTGCTGTTGCTTGGTCTGCATTCTCACGTGGTATAGCAATGGTGGATTTACGGTTCTTTCTTTGGTGACCGGTTACCATGTTAATAAGACGACGTATTCTGTTAAAGTTAAAAGTCTTTTGCCGACTTCCAGGAAGAGCACCATACATATCTCCCCATAAGGTCTGATCGCCAGCCTCATAACGATGATCTATGTCAGCCTCTGCCCAAAAATACTGGTTTATAGCAAGACTTTCTCGATAAAAGTCCTCCATAGTAGAAAGAATGTCTCTATCTTTCTCATCATTATAGTCTGGTGCGAACTTAGGGAATAAAGCCATTTGTACTTTCCTTATGTCATGAACTATCAAAATATGCGTCTATTTTACCAATATAATCAATAGCATATCTAATATTTATTGTACGTTCATGAAACATGTGGATCAAATAAGACACCCAGCAGGAAAATGGAGATAACCTACTGGGCAATTTTAAAGGCTCTTTAACTATACCATTACATAAACGGATGTGAATAGTTTTCTCTTTCCATACCAGCAGCTTCTGCACGAATACGGTCTAAATCATCTGGTGTTAAGCCCTCAATTATCTTACTTAAAGAAACTGCGAGCATTCTGAAAGCATCTGATGCATTACTGTGATGGTCATGACGTGGTCGATCTTTATAGACCTTACGAACGTCATCCCACTCTTGCCTATAGTTATCTAGTGAGTTAACCAGCTGCTTACATTTAATCTCATCAAAGAAACAACGAGGCAACATTGTGCGCACGGCCTCAATACCATCAGCAATCAATAACTTTGGCGCTACGATGAAATCTATGCCTAATTGACGTGCCTTATCAATCCTAGCGACACCAGAACTAAACTCAGTAACGGCAATATCATGTGGAGCAATATGAGCATTGTAAACATACGGTTTGCTATTAATAATCTGTACATAATGTTCTAACCCCTCTTTATTATTCTCATAATAGTCTATGACATGAATAGCGTTATTAATTACCTGGAAAAAAACTATAGCTGTAGAATCTCTGACACCAAGGTCCCAGCTTGTTGATACCTTGTGAGATGTATCCCAAGGGACTGAGGAAATCTGACCGTTGAGACGAAGATTATTTATATACTTGGCATAATAGGCACCGGCTGCTCCTGCTGCCCAGCTACATTCATACTCCTGAAGGAACTTATCTTCAGACATTTCAGCACGTTCCTGCTCAATAATCTCCTTAGATAAGTAATCAGTGTTATTTATATTACGAAGAGATGTATACCAGTAATCAGACTTCACTGCCATGTTATAAAGACTATAGAACTCATTATGGCCGTTAGGTGTAGAGACAAAGATAGCCCAACCATCATTTTGTGCTAATACAGGTCGTAATGTTGTCCATGATTCAGGGTTAGCAGTAGCAAACTCAGAAAATATAGCACCGTAACAAGCAGTACCCCGTACCCTATCAACATCCGATGAGCCTATAAACTGTAATGTACTCCCGTTAATAAGCCGTATCTTCATATCTGAGTCATTCTTATTAGCTATTAACTCCTTAGGTATATACTCAATAATACGCTGACCGTCTGAATTTATACCATCCCAGATAGCAATACGTGCTTGCTTAGCAGTAGGGAATATATAGAAGACAGTGCATACTTTTCTAAGTAGTTGGCGTATCGCTATATAGAAGGAAATATGGTCTTTACCCATTCTTCTGGACCAAACTAAGACAAATCTCTTAACACCTTTATTCTCAAGAGCATCGATTATATCAAGCTGATAATCACGTGGCTTAAACAGATCTAACGTTATCTCTTTAGCCATTCGTTATCTCTTTCTTTTTGCCGCTATGATCTACAAGATTAATGGTTATATTCTTATCATCTTCTCCGAAGTCTTTTTTAATCTTTGCGAGTAGTGCTTCAAAGTCGAGAACATTCTTTTTAAACTCTTCGTCTTGGTTATAAACCATTATCTTAACTGATCCCCAATCTGCTTTCTTATCGCTAGCAAGAGCATGGTTAGTATCAGCCATCATAATAAGAGCTGCTTTTTTAACACACATAAGTTTTTTATGACGCCTACACCAACCGTAGAAGGTGTCTCTATCGTAGCCTAATTCAGCTAAGAACCTTACGAGAGAGATGCGGTATTTAGGCTTTGCACAATGATCTCTGGTCCATAGGAATAGTTTATCTGCTAGTTGATCTAGAAATACATCGTCAGCGTATTTTCTCATTCCAGTTGAGTAGTCGAAGTAGGGCATATATTCACGTTTTTTATGTGTAGTGATGCTCTTCGCTTTTTTTTTTGCTGTGTTATTTTGGTTGGTTTTGCTCATGATATCTCTCGATTATAAGTTCAGTACGTGGTTCTGAAGAGTATATCTTTTTAGCATATATTTCAGATATTATGCAGTCATCTTTCCATATCTCTACGTCAGTGATCAGATCTTCTACGAATTTTATGAGATTTGAGAGGTCTGGTCGATAGAAGTGTGGGCTATTTTCGTGTCTGGTATCTTTTTTGGATCTTCTACGAGGTAGATAGAGATAGAAGTTAGCAGTAAGGGTTACCGGTCCTGAAAAGATTATGCCGTCTTGGTGTTGTTGTTGCAGATAGATACCTGCGCAGACTTTAATGTTTTTTTGTGAGTCATAGAATCTACCGTTGCCGCATCTGGCTCTGGCGAGCGGTACGGGATCTCCCGGAATGACATATACGACGCGTGGGACATCTTCTAAAGTTTCTTGATATTTGGGTTCATCTTGCATAGTTAACGCCTCTAGCTTCAGATTTGAGTGCTCTATAAAGACAATATAGTGATACTCAGAGTGTTAACGGGGAGTGTAGTAGTACCGTTGAGATACTACTACAAAAGATAGGTTATTTTAATTTATATCTTTTTTAGCTATACGATCAGCATTCTCTTGAGTAAATTCTTTAAATCGCTCTTTATAAGCGCATGCATAGCAAGTTACTTCATCTGAACAATGTTCATCATGAGTGACTTTAACATAATTTTTAACGTTATTTATTGCATCTTCTGTTTTTTGATCAATAGATGTAAATAGATCTAAGAAAGGCTCAATTAAAAAAAGATTCATACTATTTGATTCTAAAAATCCACAAGCGAAAGCTTTAACTTCGTCCTGAGAATACTCAGGGTATTTCATAGCGATACCCTTTTTTAATTCTTCGTCATCTTGAGTTATTTCAAGCCCATCTAATAAAAGCACCTGCATAAAATACTTTAATAAAAATTGTGTGCTTATGTTATAACCTTCTAAAATTTTATCCATCTCATCGTTATTCATTAGCATTTTCCTTAAAAAATAAGTTATTTTATTTAAGATGCTTACTTTCTATCCAGTAAACGCCTTCAAGATCTTCTAAAACTAATTCTCTTTTATCTACAGCTGTATACCAAGAACCATCCTCAAAATAAATAATTGATGGAAATCCATTATCTTTAATTACATGATAATAACCACTTGATGTTGGATTTTTTTTAATGCTAATCAGCCTATTCTTATTATCCATTATCGTTCTCCATTAGCATTTTCCTTAACTAGTTCTATTTCAAGCTCGGCTAATTCCATAGTAATTTTATAAATATTCTTCATATCACAAAAAAGACATCCGTCATCGTTTTCTTTATCCACTTTAAGAATTCTTGCTATAACTTCATCAGTAGGCAAAGAGGCTTCTCTTAACCCCGGGGCAATTGCTATAAACGTATCAATAATACCTATAAGAGTATCTCTACGACCTAATACAAAACAATCCTCGTGAGATAATCCTCCTTTAAACCTTTTTCTAAATTGCTCACGCAGAGGAAGGTCTTCTCTACTATTGATCCGTTCTAACTCATTTCTAATAAATGTAGTTAAAAACTTAACCATATCTAAGTGAGTGATGTAAGATGTATCTCTATAAATACACTCAATACCATGATTTATTTTTTCTTTAGTCATCATCGTTCTCCGTCTTTACAGCCGCTCTTAATACGCAGGAAGCTTGGTACTCCAGCATCTTCTACATATTTCCAATGGGTTACATTAGTTAATTATTATCACACTGGCGCTTGGTCTTCTTGAAATGCTCTTATAGTAAGCAGCACATTGTTTAAGCTTTTTCGCCCAAAGTTTTTTATTTTAGTAAGCTTCCATCTAGGCGTTGCTATTAAATCACCAACAGTTTTAACTCCGATAGATAATAAACAATTTGTAGCTCTTGTACCTAGATCTAACTCTTTAATACATGAATCTTTAGTTGCCTTACCTGGTAAGGCAAGAGAATCGCTTATTGAATATCTAGTCTCACGCTTAACTTTTATTTTTTTAACGATTCCAGGTAAACGAAATAAGTTTTCTCCCAAAAAACTTTTCCATTCATCAACTTGAATCTCTATTCCAGTTAATAACTTAACTTCAGAATCTAATTTTTTAAACGCTTCTCGTTCTATATGCCTAATTCGTTCTATACTTACATGGTAAATATTCGCAATGTCTTCAAAACTATAGCCTAATGCATAGTGCATAATAATTATTTTATATTCTCTATGGCTTAAATTAAAAATAATTTGAAGCAGTTTATTATCGCTCTTAAATTGCTTCAAAAGTGCATTACAATTTTCGCATCTACTAACGCATTTATCTAAGCTTATTCTATCGATCCCCATCTTTACACCCACTTTTCTTTCTTAAAAAACTTGGCACTCCAGCATCTTCTACATATTTCCAATGGGTTACATTAGTTAGTAGTCTTCCACTCTTAGCCTCAAAGAATGCAGGCTCTTCATCTGGGCCTGGCTGGATATACTTTCCTGCCTCCACACCTTCTCCATAAAGACCAACAAGAATCTCTCTATCCAATTCAGGCTTCTCTTCTTCAACCTTAATCCAATATATAGTTGTTTTTAACATTGTTGCTCCTAGCAGTTATAAATTTGGGTGATCAATATCAAGATATTTTTCTTTTATTTCTGAATAATCATCTCTTACTTCTTTAGCACCCACAATGCGATTGCCTTGGCAGAAAGAATGCCAGACTATTTTTTCTTTAGGCTCTTCAGTTTTGAACCAATGTGTGACATTAGGCGTTAGGTCCATCCAACTTGTCTTCTCAGATCTGCCTTCAAATACATCGCAACTATAAAAAGCTTGAACTAAGTAACATCGTTGATTCTTCTCTCCTTTTGTACATATTTTTTCTGATAATGAAACATGTACAAAAACATGTTCATCTTCTTCTGGTAATCCTTTTTTAACAGAAATCCAGTGCATAGTTCTCCTACAAGTATCGCTTAAAGAGAAAATAAGCATGTACGACAAAGAGAAGTGCATTCAATGCCATAGCTAAGTAAAAGAGCCTATCGTTTCGTAGATCTTTACCTGTAACCTTTGGTGACAAGGGAGCCGTATCATAAGGGATCTGCTTCTTACCTTTTTGCATTGCTTTGATTGCGCTATCGAGCTCTTCTTTTAAGTAATAACTACGTAAATTATTCTTAAACTTAAACGGGGTTACTAACCCTAAAGAACGCCAATAACTTAATGCTGATGGACACCTACCTATATACGCTGAAGCTTCTTCTGTTGTAAGAAACCCTTTTATTGATCCTTTTCCCATTCGTTGCTCCTTAATTGCTATTCGTTTCACTTATTAAATATCTTACTAAAAATAGGCTATTCTGGCACGTTATTAAGCTTATCTATAAGCTCTTGCTCTTTTACATTAGCTAGATCTGTATAAAATTTCCTCGCGTACTCTGCCCCATTTATCATAGCAAAAGGCGAGTCTTCCTTTTCTGCCATGCGTCTTAACTTAGCAATCTCTAAAAGGGGATCTGCTGTTATCTCTTTTGCCTTCAGATCACGTTGTTCTTTAGTATAGGTATCTGTCTCTGATTTATAAGAATCTTCGTCCTTGATGCGTTGTGGTATTATTACTGGAACTGTTTTTCCTGCATTCACAGCTTTATCTCCTCTCCCATCACTATTTTTTTTAACAAACTTAGATTTACACTGCCCAGATTCTTGCCAAGTAAATTTTTCTGCCTTCACGCTCTGTTTTTTGTTTATGCAATGTAAGTCTTTCTCTTTAATATAACTATATTTTAATAAACTCCTTTTACTAATTAAACTTAGTGTCGGGTCTATCTTATTTACGTTGCTAGATGGATTATTGAATAATGTAAAAGCTGTCAAAAGAACAACAGAAAACAACCTTAAATGAGGAAATCTCCTATAAAGCACTGGCGTCTTTAAAAGATCATTAAGAAGTGGGGTGGCGTAGTAACAATTGCTATCATTATTTTTTTGTTTCACCTCAAGAATTCCAAGATCTTTTAAAATCCCTGTTTTCTCGCTAACCGTAGAAGGATTGAGACCGACCGCTTTACCTATCGTTACTCGAGATGGGTACGCATACTTATATTTCTTCATCAACTCTAAAATATATCCTAAGACATCCAATACGCTATCAGGTAGTTGGTCTATCTTATGGGCTAAATCGTTTACTGATGTTGAAGTTTGATTTATAAAACGAGCTAACGCACGATGCTTAGCACGCTGCAATGAACTTTTACTAAACCCAGTCTCTAAGCCAGGCAGAAAAGTAAAAGCCTTTGTTTCCGGGGTTTTTTGCGATAATGCTTGTGATTTAGTGAATTGTGTGTTAATTTTGGACTACCTTTTGATTTGTGTGAGAGCGAATCATTACTACCTTTCAAGGGTTTTATGTTTAGGGATACTCATAGACTACTTGAAGTGGGACAAAAAGTTAAGCCTCTGTTGAATTACAGGGGTTTTTGCTTTGGGGGGACCGTGGACAACGGTCCTTTTTTTATACTCAAAAACAAAAAAACATTGCAAATTATTAAGGCAAATATGGAAGATATATCAAATGATACTATTCAACCATGTAATAATATCATCATGATAGGGCATCTTTATGGAGATCCAAATTTCAAAATCATCAACAGGACATTCGAGCTCTGTAAGTTTACCATTAAGGTGATCACGCTAGTTATTGATGAGTACGAAGGTGTATTAGAAGAAGTTTGTTTTATTAATGTTCAAATGTGGGGAAATTTAGCACAAGAATATGCTCATAGGCTAAATCATAATTCTCGCGTTTGTGTAAGCGGCAAGCTTAAATATAATAACTTTATAGATCAACAAACAAACGACGAAATCACTTTCCACTGTATACAAGCTGAAAGTATAACTCTACTTTAAATGTCTATTAGTTCTTACAAGAAACAAAAGACCCCCAGGATCGGTCTATCTAACAAAACCAGTCCCAGGGATTACGAAACGGATGCCTACTCAATCTCACATATAAGCGCCAGGGGAGTCACAAACCTTAGCGCCCACATGCGTAGTACTAGTCCTGCTATATCAGTAAACGGAGGTTCAATAACCGCTACCACAACGGACTAACACATTTTATATCACACAAAGTACGATCTAGCAATACTATTCAAAGACTGCTATCATACAGATGTTACCTATTACGGGGGGCACTTGGCGCAGTGTAACCTTGTACCCCCCTCCCTAACAAAGGAACATTCAAGTTATTCTAATCTTATTGAATAATACAGAAGATGTCTGTCATCCATTTGTCCATCTTTAAAACAGACTTTAAAGCTATCTTCTCGTTGTTAATGATTCTATATATTGTTACTCGACTTAGCCCAGTTTCCCTACTTACATCAGTAACATTTAAATCTTTTTCTCTCATAGTGTTCATCAAACGGTCATGTATTCTAAATTTATTTGCATAATCAATCATAGAAGCTTATCCCTATACACACTTGACATTACTTTACATTGGTTTACACTTATTATATGTGAATAAACCAAAATAAGCAATAGGAATGCTAGGAATGCGATGAAAAAACTAACATTTAAAAATATTCAAGATTTCTTTGGCGATAGGGGAATCGGACTAAAACGCCATTACTTAAAGAAATATTGGAATGACGATGAAAATATCTACTGGATCGCAAATAATAAATATGAAACAGATTTCTCTCCAGATGATGAAGCCATCTGTGTATATACAGATGGAAAATTAAAAAGATGCGAAAATACTGTGTTTGTTTCTGCTGTAAGTCTTACCAATATGTATGCGGAAACAAAATGCGATGAGTTACTTTATGCTGAACTAAATGGGGAGATAGTAGAAAATAATAGTATCGAAGATGTAATTAAGAAAATTAGAGAATACGATGGATAAAGATATGAAGACAAATTTTTCTTGGAAAGATAATGGAAAAAAAGTAGACAAATATTTATTAGAAAATAGTGATCTTAGTCCCCATGATCTTGCCGAGAAGGCGATTTCTTTAATTCCAAATGATAATAAAGAGGCAGAATTAATTATTTCAATACTTGCGAACCTGGTTGAATGCTATCAATTTATTGCTTTAGAAGACGATGCGATCAATTACAATCAAGAAGGTGGAATAAATTTTTATTGGAAAGATAGGAGAGTAAATAAGCCATTAGAAAATAGCGCAGTCATTGTGTACAACAAGGAAACTGGGATTCACACAGCTCACTATGAAAATGATAGATTTAGCCATCATCCTGCTGATGGCGGGACATCTATTGATTATATAAATTATTGGATATATGAAGATGAATTATACCCAATAACTGAAGCCGTTTAATCGCCACATTGGAAAATAGAATAAGATGAATGATATTAATAAGACTCTCAATGAAATAAATAAAACCAGAAGAAAAGTTTTTATATTTAGTTTTTTGTCTACTTTAGCAATAATTCTTAGCATAATTTTTAACATTATAATGTTTTTACGGTACAACGGATAAAAAGGAAAACAAGGAAATAAAGGCACAAAAATGGATACAATAAAAGCAGCAGCTAATCTATTCAGAGAAGCCCAAGCAGCCTATGACAAGGCATCAAAACAGCGCAATGAGGCACGTAAACTGCTTCTTGAATCAGTAGGGCATCAAGCATACTCTGGCTACGGAATCTCTATAACTAGCGTACCTGGTCGTAACGTTATAGATTGGAAACTTGTAGCTAAAAATTATAGTATCACTCCAGAAATGATCGAACCGTATACTGCATTAAAAGATGCATCCCTTCGTGTAACCATAGAGCGAGAAATAATAGTATAATCAACAGGAGCAATAACAGTGAGCGCAGACACCAAAAACAAGCTAACTGCACTAGAAAGAGAACTTAGCTTTGCTGAGGATAGGTTTCTTTCTGTAGATCCTCCAGCTGAACATCCTAAATGTGCTTGTGGTGCTCCACGTAGCCAATGGTCTCTAACGTGCTATAAATGCTATATAAAAGAGTTTGAAAAGCCTAAAGATGATAGTGAGTGGTATAAATTCTAACCGTAAAGGATTGTCATGAATGATAACAAATCTCTACTAGATACATATAACGAACTCATTGAAAAAATAGACTCCAAGATATCAACCTTTGAAGCACTCGGCAGAACCGCTAAACACATATCAAAAATGAACACAGCTGGACGAGACGATGTTTATCAGGCTATGTATCAAATCGTAGAAGAACTTATGCCAGTGGAGAGTATTGTTTATGAAATGTATCCAGATCTCATAGATCTCTTTGAGGCCCTTGTAACTCTTTATGGGGAATGATGGAAACTAACGATCTACTCAAAGAAATAGAGCTGCTTAAAGAGGGCATGCGTACTTTGCATCGGCAACTCAAAGAAGTTAAAGAAATTAAAACAGAAAAAAAACACTGTATTCTTGATGAAAAATATCAGTCCGATGAGATAGATAAAATAGCCCTAGCCCTCTCAAAGGTTCAAGGAAAACTAACTGTTCTAGGCAAAGATGCTAAAGCTCAGTTTGCTTTTACCTCATATAAAGCAATGGTAATAAGCGCAAGGAAACATTTAGCTGAAAATGAACTCGCTTTCAGCTGTAGAACTGCAACCATAAATGCTAGTGGTTACCCTGAATTTATAGTTACAACATTGATGCATTCATCTGGGCAATGGCTACGATCAATAATAAAGATAAATGTAGCTGAATATGCTGCTAATATAAGAAATAAGCGACAAGCATATGGTAGTGAATGTACTTATATAGAACGTTATGCGTATAAGGCAATGCTTGGTATTGTATGTGATAAAGATGCTGAAGATGATGACGGATCAAGCTTACATGAGTCAACGAGCTTAGAAGATAAAAAGTAATTCTTAAAGGAGATTGTTATGGCTCTTCCAATGACTAAATATACAGCGCCTACCAAGCTAGATGCAGCTTCTTATGGTTCTATATGGAAAGAAATGACAACCGGTGATGATGGCAAAGAAACTTTTAACGTCTATATGCAAACAAGTAGAAGTGAAAGTAGGCCTAAATGGGTCCTTGCAAAAGATATACTCGATTCTATCTTCAATAAGCTCTATCTCAAGGATGACTTTATTGTGAAATGTTTGCTACTGTATGGCTACGCAAACGATGACGGGCACACAATAAAAGATCTCTTTAAAAGCGTATAATAATGCTCTTTCCTCCTGGAAAAGCACTGCTTAAACCTATCATAGTAGGATGGAACCATAACTATGATAGGTTTCTTTTAAAGAAGGAAATGAAGTTATTCTACAAGATACCCATATACATATGTCTTAGCAATTGTTGCATCGCCCAGTACATCGATATTTGCAGATGTATGGACAACATTTGCTATAAATGTAGCTGTATCAGCAGCCGTCATATCTAGAACTACTAAAATTTCACGTGTTATATCTGGACCATAAGTTAGTTGATTGCTTGTTAATTTGGCATAATTCCGAACTGTCCTTGATGTTGCTTCTATTCTTATTTCCGTATACCACTCTTCTTGTGGAGTATTTTGACCGTATATATATATCTGAAAGTAGAGGTGATACTTACCTGTTTGTGGCGCAGTGAATACTGCCGGCGATCCAGCACCATCACCAAGATAAAGATCATTATTAATATCATACGAAGAAGTAAGAGCTACTGAACTACCTAAAGAATAGTCAGCTAATCCCAATACATTGCTAGCTGTTGATTCTTGTGTTGCTAGAAACGATGATGGAAGTTGAGATATCCCCGTAGCGCTTAAATCTATAGTATTTATATCATTAGTTACCGTAACAGTCCCGCCAGTAGAAGTAATATTTGCCCATGCAGGTATGCCAGTAGATGTTGAACCAATAAGTAGCTGCCCATCAGTACCGTTTGATGAGTCAAATAAACCCACTGCATTAGTAGATACAACGCCAGATGTTGTATAAAGAAGAGTTAATGTACCTGCTAATACGACATCATCATTAAGTACCGTAGTAACTGTATTAGCAACTGCTGCTGTTGTATGAATATTTGTTCCACCAACAACATTTATATTTGATGCGACAGGTGTTGCTACTCCAGAATCTGCTTGTAGCGAAGCCAATCCGCCAACACTTATAACTTCTAAGTTTATAGCGTGCTCTGATGTTGTTATATCTACTGTACCACCAGTTGATGTCAATCCTACCCATGCAGCATCAGTTCCACCACCGATAAGCAAATTTCCTTCACCAGACCAGCCAGTGCTAGAAAAGTTAATATGTACCGTATTACCAGATCCGTCAGTATCAAGCGTCGTATCACCAAATAAATTGATGGCTGACGCTACCTGCGTTGCGGTACCTGCATCAGTTATGAAATTAAGCACGGAGAAATAAGGGGTTCCAAATTTAACCCAAGTGCCAATATTATCGTAAATACGAACGAGCATCCATACAGTTTCAGTTGCTGTTGTATTAAGCCAAATATCACCAACATTAAAGCTTATATAGTCTTGCTGAGTTGGGTCTCTGTCATAACTAGAAAAGTTCGGAGGAGATGCAGCTTCGACACCTAAGTAACTTCGTGGATTGAGACCGTTAAGACCGTTATTTTTTATTGCCATTTCTTACCCCACATAATGTCCACAAAAATATGTTTTAGAATCAATAGCCGTGCCACCATGATAATAAACATTAGGGCGATATATATCATAAAAAGTACGTGCCTCATAAAAAATTTTACACGTATTCCCAGCTGTCATATCAACATAGGCACTTATATTTTTATTACAATTAACCTCATAATTGTAATAGGTTGAACCTGTTGTAACTATATGCATATTTTCATAATCTAAACTCTCGAAATAACTAATTCGAGAAAAATAAGGAGGACCATTTCCAACCTGTATTGCGGTTCTTACAAGAAGAAATGGTGGGTAACTTTTTTTATCAATACCATCGGCTACAATATTTAACTGTGCACTAAAAAAATATCTTCCTGTTACAGGAGCTAAAAAATATAATATAGCTTTACCAGGGCCAGCATTATAAAAATTAAGATTTGACCCAGTATCAAATATAACTTGCATACTATTGCCTAGATGGCCGTAGTTAGAAGAACCGTATGAAGTAGAAGTAAAATTACAAACACACAAAAATGAATGCGCAGTAGGTGCAGGAGCTGAGCCATTAGCTTCAATGTTTATGCTATTAGATCCATTTGATATTGTAGCTGTTCCACCAGTAGAAGTTATATTAGCCCATGCAGGATCTCCAGAGGTAGCTGATATTAATATCTCACCATCAGCTCCAGCAGAAGAACTTATCAATCCGCTATTATCTGTTTGAGCAATACCAGTAGATAACCCACTTACTGTTAATGAATTAGCTATAGTTACATCGTCATCTAAGTTTATTGTAAGATCATCAGCAAGCCCAACAGTTCCAATATTAGTTCCGCCAGCAATAGTAATAGAACCAGAATCAGGCGTAGCAAATGAACTATCACCAGCAATCTTTAATATTGTAGAAATACCAACAGCTTCTAAATTAATACTATTCGCGCTATTAGTAATAGCTACTGATGCAAGAGGTGATGTTATATTTGACCATATTGGTTCAGTTCCACCAGCAATAATAAGCTGACCATCTGTGCCATTAGTTACATTAACTGAGACAGTGCTACCAGATGCTGATGTATCAAGTACTGCTGATGCTCCAAGTATATTTATATCGCCACCAGATTGCTCTGCATATCCTGAATCTGCTACAAAATATGTGGTGCCAATGATAGAGGTGCCGAACTTGATCCAAGTAGCATAATTTATATATTCATCTCTTTTTACTTCTTTCTTAACGAGCATCAATATATCAAGTGTCTGCCTATTTATCCATAAACAGCCAATATCAAAATTCTCATAGTCATGAAGAGTTGGATTACGATCAACACGTAATAAGTCTGGTGGATTATCTTGAGCAATACCTACATAAGATCCTGCAGAATAACCAGTACGTAATGATTGTTTTCTCATAATTTATCCCACATAATAACCATCTACATAAGTAGTTTGATATACTGAACTTCCACCAATATTAAGACTTCCAGAGTTACCTACATTACATTGCACATAATATATAGCTGTATCTCCTGCAGCCATTTCAGTAACAATAGATATATGTTTCCATTTATCATAAAAATATGAGGTAGCAAAAGTATATGTGTCCTCATTACTTATTAAGGCGTATTCTTTATTTGTAGTAATTATTCTAATATCAGGATCATATAAAGGAACTATTGGAACAGGAGCTCCTGCATATGTCTGTATCTTAACTGCCATATGAAGATAATATTTTCCGCTTATCGGAGCAGTGAATACGGCATATGCTCCAACCCCATTTCCAGGATATAAATCACCACCGACATCAAATTTTTCTACCAATGCAGAAGAAGTTCCTAACAAATATGTTTCAGCACCACCTAATATTTGTAAAACAGTTGTTGGTTGAATAGCCATAAACTCAACCGGCCTCGTTGGATATCCAGGCTTAACTTCGACATTAATCGAGTTAGCATCATTAGTTATAATCATACTGCCATCAGCACTGGTAATATTAGCCCAATTTGGCTCTGTACCACCGCCAATTAATACTTGTCCGTCAGTACCTTTAGAGCTAAATACTTCTCCAGCAATAGAAGTTTGAAGCACTCCAGATGCCTGAGCACTTAAGGTAAGTGAGTTAGCTATCGTAACATCATCTTTTAAGTCGATTGTTAACGTATGAAGACCATCGCCATAGGTAGTTATGTTTGTTGAGCCAACAAAATTAACGACTCCAAGACCATCAGGTGAAGCAGTATTTAAATCATCGGCAGTGAAATGGTCTAAAGCCGCAACACCTGTAGTTTCTATCTCTATAGCGTTATCTAAATTTGTTATGGCAAGTGATCCACCAGTTGAGGTGATATAGGCCCATACAGGTGACCCTGTATCAGAACCAATTAAGACCTGACCAGCGAGTCCATTAGTAAGATTAACATTAACAGTGTTCCCAGACGCAGAAGTATTAATGAGGCTGTCACCAAATACATTTAAATATCCCGCAACGCTTGTAGCTGTACCATTATTTGTTACATATGTATCAGTTCCAACAGTAGAATTTCCTAGTTTAACCCAGGTAGCAATGTTATCTGCTAGATCTACCATGATATACACATCACGTGGATCAGTGCTTCTGTCTATACAAAGATCACCGATAAAAAAACCTTTAGTCGCATTATCAGTTGTTGTTGGAGCTCTGTGTAGGGTAAAAAGGTTGGGAGGCGTCGAAGCTTCGACGCCTAGATAAGCTAGTGTGTTTTTACCAGAACGCTTTGTAGATTTAAGAACCATACTTTTCCAGTAATATTAGAAGTCTGCCAATTCATCTATTTCATTATAACGCTCAATAACCACATGATCATTTGGAACCAGTTTACATGAATAATACAATCGCGATCTATTATTAAACATATAAAAAAGTCTATGAACTGAAATAGTAAAAAAAGCCACTAATATACTAAGGACTATAAGTACAGAGCTTGTCTTCATCACGTTCCTTTAAAAAAGACTATTTTTGCAATAAAGCACTTTCTGCATCGCGATCTTTACGATCTTTATAAGCTTCTTGCTGGAAAACCAATGCTGCATATGCGTCTTTATTTGTTGGTATTGATTCAACGCCAGCTGCTTCTAGCTTTGGATCCCATTCTTCTTTGAGCTTTTTAAAGCATTGCTCATATTTATGCTCAAGGACCCATTGAAGACGACGCTTCATATCTTGTTCAAAAATATCTGTAGCAATTTCATTCTTGATTACATTTTTTTGTGTCTCACTAAGAGTGAACAACTCTTTATCGTTAACCGAGATTTTCATCGATTTCCTTTTCTTTTTTTGGTTCGATAGACAACGGAGTTAAATCTAATTCAAAACCTGTTTGATAATCAATATATTCTTCGCAGATCTCTTCGATAATATTATCATCCTTTAATGAGGTAAAATAATACTTAGATCCTATCCCTATTGAAGCCGCTAATGCTACTAAAGCTGCTGCTACTGGCCAAATCATAATTCCCCATCGCATTCATTAAAGTTTTTCAAATATTCGTCCAAGTCGTCCATGTCATTTTGCATTGCTTCAGCAATAATATGCCCAACAACATAGGGAATCTCGTGCCATACAGACTCAGGAATCCCATATTTATTACATAACTCTTGGAAGCCTTCACCTAACATCACTTCAACATCAATAGAATATCCAAGCTTCTCTTCTAAGAATTTTTCATGATCACTCTTAGGTAGTTTAAAGTATGATGGCGGCCATGCATTACTTACTACTGAAGACGCTAAAAATAACCCTACAAGCAAAGTTTTTATTATTTTCATAGTTGCTCCCATAAAATAATTATTCAACGATTACGCCTAATATTTCACTCTCATTCATAATGACATGCTCATCATCAAAGAATGGTGCTCCTGCAAATTTGCCAAAATAAACTATATCGCCTACTTTGACCTGGAGAGGGATAAGTTTTCCTCCTTCTTCACGTCCTGGACCGGTAGCAATAACACCGCCGATCTGGGAAATTTCTTGGGAGTCATTAGGAATAATGATACCCCCTACAGTTTTGTCTTCGCCTGCTAAGCGCTTGATTAATACACGATCGCCTAGTGGGCGAATTCTATTTAATGTGCTCTTTTTATCCATAATTGCTCCTATTATGTGTTGGAGCTGGCGAACAGATTCGGACTGTTGACCTGCCGTTTACAAAACGGCTGCTCTACCAACTGAGCTACGCCAGCTTTAAAATAATTAACAAACTAAATAACCTGAAAAATAATTATAACCTGCAGCTGTTGTCATAAGATCAATTACTTTACTTCCACCGCCAGCATTAACTTGAACATAACACGTATCACCTACATCCATATCAGCAAAACAAGTTCCTTTAAGCTGCAGAAGCGCTCCATTGCTCGTGCTGTATGGATTTTGAGTTACAGTTACATACGATCTATTGCTAGTTATAAAAGAAAGTGAACAGTTAGTATGAGCTACGAGAGCATTTTTCATGCTAAGTATAGTAGTAAAGGAGTAACGTCCACTAACAGAAGCGGTAAATGTAGAAGTGCTATCATAATCAGCATTCTGATCAAATACTTCTGTCCCAAAAACTGCTGTTACATTGCTTCCATCTCCAGTTACATTTAATTGTTCTGTTATAGTTGTAGCCAAAAACGCCGGCTGTAAAGGCATTGTACGCTCACCACTGGCACTCATAATAAACGTATCAGTAGTACCAAGCGCACTGCCGTTACTTATTTTAAATGCATCTGAAGCATCGTCATCTACACCAAGACGGAATTCACCTGCCCCATTTATATTGAATTGAACAAATGAATCACCGCTTGCACCAGGATCTATCGTAAGATCCTGGGCTTTATTATTTATACTATTTTTTATAGCCATATTAATCCTTTAGCAGATAAGTGTAGCTGAAAATAAGCTATATATCGTTGATGATGCTCCGCCAGTTATAACTATAACCTTTGTGCCACCTTGAACATTTACAACAACATAAGCTGTGTCAGCAGCATCCATGTCTACTTCTAAAGTAGCATTTAGACTCATAGTTCCCCAAACTGTTTTGACAGCAGCAGGACTAAACGAAGACAATGAAGCATAACTTCTGTTGCTTGTTACTAAATCTATCTGAGATGAGTTATGTGATGCTGTACATCCGCCAAGATTAGTAATAATAGACACTTTGTATCTAGCTGTGACAGGCGCTGTGAATGTATAAGTTCCGGTATTATAATCGCTATTTTGATCGTATATCTTACTATCGAACGCAACAGTATAACTTGTATTATCGCCAGTAACATTTAATAGCGTTGAACTATTATAAGCCAAAAATGCTGGTTGTAACGGCATTGTACGTTCACCAGCAGCGCTCATAACAAACGTGTCAGTAGTGCCAAGCGCACTTCCTTGGCTTATTTTAAATGCGTCAGATGCATCGTCATCAACGCCAATCTTAAATTCTCCAGTCCCATTGATATTGAACTGAACAAATGAATCACCGCTTGCGCCAGGATCTATCGTAAGATCCTGGGCTTTATTATTTATACTGTTTTTTACTGTAGCCATGGACTTCCTAAGTAACGGTAATATTTCCTACTGAGCTAACAACATTCCATTCGTCGTCTGCCACAACACAAACGATTTCAACGCTATCACGTTTAAGGGTAGAGGCTAACGAACCGCCAGCACCTGATGTAGTTGAGCTGTCACCAAAATGTATTTGTTGACCAGCGCCTTGAGTGATAGACCAGCCAAGATCTGTATTAATGCCAGTAACACGTATGACTGATCCGACAGCTGCGGTTGATGGTAGAGCTAATGCTAATACACCAGCTTTATTGCAGATGTATCCCTCATTAATTACAGCAGTTTGATTTGCGGTCACTACTGACCAAGCAATACCACTGGCAGGAGTAGATCCAAGTTCACCATTAGAGTCTATGATGACAGTTTGAGTTGCTCCTGATGGAGTTACACCGTGTATACCAGCTATAAAGCAAGAGTCTTGTTGGCCGTTGCCAGTTCCTTGTGTACCGATGCGTATCTTATTAGATTCAGATGCACCAGCATTTCCTATAGCAATATTAGAAGAATTAGCTGCATCTATACCACCGCCAGCTTGATAGCCTATCGCAATATTATAAGATCCTGTTAATGGATAACCGCCTACTAATGATTGCATTCCTATAGCAGTATTATTAGTTCCTGTTGTTACTGCATTACATGCTGTATAGCCAATACCAATATTACCACCAGCTCCAGTGGAAATATTTGCGCATGAAGATCCGCCAACAGCAACGTTAAAGGTGGATGAAGTGCAGTTTCCTAGAGTAATTGATCCAATGCCTAAATTATCTGTTCCAGAAGTAAGAGAAGTTAAGCTTCCTGATCCAATACACGCATTATTACCTGTTCCTGTAGTAGTAAAATTCCCGGAGCCTTCACCTATAAATGTATTATTAGTTCCATACGCATGCATGAACCTATTACTATTAATAGTAACTTGCCCTACAGTAGAAGTTGTCGTCGGCAACGCTACGCTATTAGTATTAACAGCTTTACCCCAATCATCAATTGTCTCTAAAGCTGCCTGAACGTTTGTATCAGAAGCAGATAAAATCCAATCAAAATTAGTGACATCAGTCAGGACTAATGAAGCAGTATTTGTTCCACTTGAAGATATTGAAGAGCCAATTGTTTGTTTTGCTATAATCACATCAACTATAGAGGTCGAACTTTCTGCAAATATTATAAAACCTAGTTGCGCTAGCTCTAATTTAGCTAACTCACCAGATACTGCAGGGACAGTGCCATCCGAAACAGCTGTTTGTGCTGCTGCTAAGTTACTGTATTCAGCATCACCAAGCACAGAGAAATAAGATGGTGTTGTAGAATTAAGACTATCTTTTGAAACATACAATCTTGAGATCGTATATTTATTATTGCTAATAGCGGTAGCTGTACCAGCATTATTCCATTGGCCATCAAAAGTATCACTTTCTGAATAAAGAGCCCATTTGCCACTTCCGTCAGTAAAGTATTGTTTAAATACTACTCCAACACCAGAGCTATCAGGTATATCTGTATAAAGACCATGATCAGAAAGTTCATCTGCCCCATTAATCTGAATCTTTTGTGTGCCATTAAGGGTAATATTTGCGCCACCAGCATGGTTTTCTATGAGAATACCAATAGCTTCATGCGCCCAGTAAGAAACAGAAGTCGAAAAATCATACGGATGATTCTCTTTAACAGTAACCTGGTTATTAGTACCAGAGGTAGAATCACGCATACACTCAAAGAGTACAATATAATCTTGGAAAGTTGATTGAGCGAAGCTTGTAGTCTTGCCTATAGTGCCATCTTCATCTATATAAATTATATACGTGTTTCCAGCAGTTAACCCACTAACTGTTTGTGATCCAGACCAGGTGACACGACGCCCCTTTATATAACCTGTACCACCAACTAGCAACTCAAAGTCACCTAATGTTGTATCATCAAAGTATGGTCCAGCTGCTGCCCATGAATAGAATCCTGAGCCTTCCATGCGTGTTATGTTATCAGCCCAAACTTCAGCTGTTCTTAAAACACCGACTAAATCTGTTGATAATGTTGCTGCAAGTTCATCGCTATCTGGGAAAGAAACACCCATAAGCTGTAAAGTACCTGTTCCACCTATAGCGTCAGCGTTAGAATTATTAACAATAACGTTTTCCATCACCAAGGTAGTGGTAGAACTATGGGTAATAGATTGCACCGCACCGGTAGAAAACCTTGCCTGCGCTAATTTTAGATCATGCGTATCTGCCGTTGTTAAGTTACGGTAAAAAGTACACGCTCCGTCAAAAACTGAGACACCAGCGCCACTTAGTGATATAGGGCAGTCACATTCATTAGCAAACATTTTAATATTGCCGTTGGCTGTTAATGTTTGACCTGATCCTTGGCCGATAACACTATAAATAATAGTAGCTGGAGCGCTTGCGCTGTTATTTATAACGCCATTATCAGTAGAAGCATCAGTACAATTACGTATAACAAGTCTTCCAGTCCAATTATCTAGATTAAATACGTAACCACTTATTAAATTAAACTTACAACCAAAGCAATTTAATGACGCGGTGCCTGCAACAGCTGATGAGAATATATGGGTAGCTGATGTAAGACCTACATTATTGAAATGAAAGTTTCCTGCTGCTGGAGGTGTATGCACACCATTAACAATAGCTAGTGATGGTGCTTGTCCTGCAATAGTAACAGTAGAATAAAGAGTTAAATTTTCGCTGTATGTTCCCTGGCGAATATAAACAGTAGCATCGCCACCATCTGCTACCGCTGCGTCTATAGCTGACTGCACCGTAGTGAATGGAGAACCAACAGTTACATTATCTACAATATACCTTGAGTTTGAATAGGTATTAGTCGAGTTTATTAAAGCCATTTAAATCCCCTTAAACAACAGTTAAGTTGCCCATCATAGAAGTTGTAACCCAGGCTGTATCAGCAACAACACATACAATTTTAATGGCGTCTCCACGTAATGTAGTAGTTAAACTTCCACCAGCTCCAACTGTTGTAGAAGAAGACCCTACGCGTACATACTGACCAGCTCCTTGAGTTATAGTCCAACTTGTAGACCCATCAAGGACAAGCTCTATAACATCACCGACTGATGATGTAGCTGGCAATGCAAATGATAGTGCTGCGCCTGTAGTGCATATTGATCCTGTATTTACTGCTAGTGTGCCACTAGCACCTACAACAGACCATGTAATTCCGGCAGCAGCATCTATGGTTATAGAGCCGGCACCGTTAGTTATTGTAATACCAGTACCAGCAGTTAATGCTGCAACAGAAGGATCAGCACCTGTAGAGCCAATAATAAGTTGACCGTTTGTAGCAGCAGCCAAAGAAGTTAAGCTTCCTGTAGCGTTACCAACCTGTACTGTATGATCGGTAGTACCTGTAACAGCTACTGAGATCTCATTACTTCCCGGAGTACCCGTTGTAGTAATATTGTTGCCGCCGACAAGATTAAGATTAAATAGTGCATCTGCACCAACAGCACCTCCAGCGTCACCAGTTATAGTTTCTATATCAGCAAGAACACTTGTTTTATCATAAAATCCGATATGGCTCATCGTATCTCCTTATTTCTTATTATAAAAACCAGAAACATAGACACTACCGCTAGTAGCAGCACCTACTTCTTGCTTAACATAAAAAATAGTTTGAGCATTAAGAACTGACTCTTCAGAGTTACCTGTAACGATACTGTTAGACACCATATCAACAGATATATGCCCACCAGCTGGTAAGGATAAGTGATCAGCTACTCCATCATAAGAAAATACCATAGCAGCATCAGTTCTATTTTGGATAAAGAACATAGTTATAGGACCTTCAACTTCAGTTCCTATAGCTGCGTATGTAGCTCCTATTGAGCCAAAAGCGAGAGATTTTAAATCAAAAGGTTTGATGGCCATAACGCCTCCTCATTTAGATAAAACATATATTTTTCAACAGTATAACGTGTATACGGCTTGAAAAGTAAACTAAATAAGGAGGCACCAAAAGGAGGGGTTTTTAAACTGCTTCTACAGCAGGTTCTTCTTTTTTCTCTTCTGCTTTAGGATCAGCTTTTTCTGTAGCTTTTTGAGCCATAGCGAGAATATCATTCAATACTTCAAATGCTGCATCATAAGCTTCGCCATATGGTGAGCCTATTGGCATTTCAAATCTAAATACACGTTCTTCTTTTTTAACTTCTAATACAATAACTGCTTTTTGATCCATAAAAACTCCTTAAAGTTATTAAACATAATTAACTTGCACCCACTCTACCACAAAGACACCCATTAAAAAGCCCCCATGCTTTAAAACATGAGGGCAATACGTCGGAGCAACGCATATGAAACGAGTAAAACTATTCTATCACAGTTAGTTTAATACCATGAATGAAATAGTAACGTCTCCATTAAGCGCTTGTGATCCTGAGTTAACTAATGCTACTGTAAATGATCCAGCAAGCGGAGTTACGCGGCGTATCTCGAGCTGAGCATCATTTGCTCCCTGGTTAGCGACAGTTACAAGTATTCCAGAAGAAGTTGATACAAGTGAGTTTGTTATTGTAAATGTTTGCGTTCCAGCAGAAGCAGTTGTGTAGCCTGTGAACGTTGCTACCCCAATATTTACATTCATTGTTGAAGCAGCAGTTGGAGTCGCTTGGCTATCTGTTGCAGGAGTTAGATCAATTAAACCACCAGAAGATACATTAAATCCGCCAGTACCAGTTGTGCAGGTAATTCCACCAGCAGCGTCTGAAGCTGTGATACCAACTGCAGTTGCTACTGCTTCTGAACCATCAATAACTACAGAACCACCAACAGCAGTTAAGCTGAGATCTTCACTAGCACCAGTTACGGTTACATTTGAAGCAGTAGTTGAATCAATGGAGAAACTTGCACCATCAATTGTTGCTGCGCCAGTTGTTGTTTGTACGGTACCAGCTGTTCCAGATGTTAAGGTTATTCCACCAGCAACGTCTGAAGCAGTGATTCCTACGGCTGTTACGATTGCTTCTGAGCCATCTATAACAACGGAGCCGCCTACTGCCCCTAAGGTAAGATCTTCACCAGCACCAGTTACCGTTACATTTGAAGCAGTTGTTCCATCAACTGAGAAGCTTACGCCATCAACAGTTACTGCACCAACTACATTAGCATCTAATGCACCACCAGCTGTAAGGGTCATTGTTCCCGTGCCAGCTTGTACAGTCATTGCAGAAACACCAGTTGTTGAACCGAATGTTACGGTGTGATCAGTTGCGTTTGAAAGTATTGAACATGCACCTGTACCAGCATCAATATCGATTGAAGTTGCGCCTGTACCATTACCAATACTGATATCACGAGCTGCGGCACCTGTAGCAATATTTATGTTTTGAGTTACAGCATCATTACCAATGCTAATTACACCAGCGGATGAATTAAGTTCAAGAACACCAGCGCAATCTAAGGTAATTGCATCTGTTGAGGTAACAGTAACATCACCTGTACCAGATTGTATTACGGTAGCAGCTGTTGTTGTTGTTGAACCCAATGTTGTTGTATGAGCAGCGGCATCAACACCCAGGTTTAATGCGCCTGTTCCTGTTTCAACATTTACTGCGCCATTAGCAGCTACAACAGAGATTCCGCCTGTACCAGCATCAATATCGATTCCACCAGCAGCATCACTTGCGTAGATACGTACAGCATTAGCTGCAGCAATACCAGCAGTTACATCAATACCACCAAGATCTGAATGAGCATAAATACTTTGTGCATTAGTTGATTGATCAGCATATACTTCGATAGTTTCATTAACACCACCGTTAGCGTGTAGATAAATAGCTTGTGCGCCATTAGTATCAGAAACTATGGTTGCAGTACCAGCTGATTGAGTAATGCCAGCCTGAGCTGTTACAAGGCCTGAGAAGGTAGGAGCATTATCAACATTAATGGTTACAACGCCACCAGCACCAACTGTGCCAATATTTGTTCCACCAGTTACTGTTGTTGCACCCAATACAGGAGTTGCTGTACCAGAATCTGTTGGGAAGGTACTTGCAGCTGCACCAGTCACACGAAGATCAAGTGTGTTAGCACCAGCTGTTACTGACATACTACCATCACCAGATACAACTGAAGCCCATAAAGGAGCTGCGCCTGTTGCACCAATGATAACCTGACCATCTGTACCAGTTGCTGAGGAAACAACACCAGAAGCATCGTTAAACAATACACCAGCTGTAGCAAGAGCTGATAATGTTAATGTTCCTGCTGTAGAAGTAATATCTGTACCTGCTGTTATGGTAGTTGTAGCAGTAACAGAATCAAATGTTCCAGAACCAGAACCAATTGCATTCCAGTTAGCTTCGTTTGCTGTTATTTCTATCAAAATGTAAGCATCATTCCCTGTCTCATCAATCCAGATGCGGCCTGGAACAGCTAAGTCACTTGATGTAGGTGGGCGTGTGGATACGATTGGATGTGGTGCCAATGGTAACTTAGCCCCGTTAAGGGTGTATACCATATACTGTTTTCTATCATTAAAAGCCATGAAGCTTCTCCTTATAAAAAATTAAACTATAACCACCACCAATATATAGATTTAAATTAACAACCCTTTACTTTTTTTATTGATTTAGTATATTTATATAAAATATGAAACATAAAGGGATTACTATGAAACCGAAGAGATTATTGATAGATGTTGATAAGCAATTTCACACTGATTTGAAGTCATTAGCATCGCAAAAGGGGATAAGCCTTAAAGAGTACGTGACTAAGCTTATAATTTTAGGTTTGCATGAAGAGTATAGGGTCGAGAAAGAGAAGAAATAGTTAAATATATTAACTAAATTATGGGGGAAAATATGAGTTGGTTAATGATTTTGTTAATACTTATTGTTTTAAGTGGTGGTAGCTGTTGCGACTGCTGTAAGTGCTGTTGCTGTAAAAGAAATGAGAATGAGGATGATTACTATTATTAACCATCCTCATTAATAGATTATTTAATCTTGCTACCACTTATAATCTTATATTTTTTCTTAGCTTTTGCTTTTCTTGGTCTAAAATATGGTTCTTCTTTAACGTTAATAGCTTCTTCCAAGTTTTTAACGTTATTCATTAATACTGTTGGGTTTCCTTCAACAATAGACTTACCCATATCAAGATAAGCTTTACGTGCTTCTGGTGAAGATGTTATTTGTCGTAATACTTTTTCTGTTGAACCAAGAGTAGGTGTAAGTATTTTTTTTATAGTATTACCAATCCCACCCATACTAGGAATAAAATCAGTAATTTTATCTATAATATTAGATTTAATATTTACAGCAGATGTTAATTGATCACCTTTTTTTAATGCCTCAAAAAACTTAGGATTTTTTACTGAATATTCACCGAAGTAAGTATTAAATGAATCTATTATTGGCTGTGTATATTCAATAAGATCTTTATTTTTATCATACATTTTATTTAAATTGCGGCGTATATCCATTATAGCTTCTGGATTAGCAATTTCTTGTATATTTTGGCCAGATTTGTCAGCTAAAAGCTTTATATTATTCTGAACAGTATCCATAACATGATTAACACGTTTAACTATGTTACCGTCTGTTTCTCGTGTTAATTTTTTAGCTACGCCAGTCAAACTATTAATTATTGTATCGGCAGATGCATCTTTACGATTAACGGCTAAATGTTTAGCTGTATCGTATGCTTTTTTTTGAGCATCTCTTAAAGGTTTAGTTGTTACTGAAGGCTTAATACCAAGTTTTCCTATACCTTTTACTCCAATACCAATATCAGCGCCTAATTGTACAAGATCTTGTAGCCATTCAGGAGCGCCAAAAGCGCCAGTAACTGAAGCAGGTATAGCACTTAATGCTGTTCTTGCTGCTGCTTGAGGACCAAATAAAGCTGCGGTTGGTGTTTGTTTAAGAACTTTTTGGGCAAAAGACTCTACAAATGTTTTTGGTTGTATTTCTTCTTTACTATATCCAAGTCCTTTTCTCAATTGCTCTGAAGTATAATCACCTCGCGCAGTTAACTGTCCTATTCCTAATGCTTCAGAAGCCTTATCTAATAACTTTGCCGGTGCTTCAAGACCTTCTAATAAAGAAATACCTAATCGAGAGAATATATTAGAAACATTCTGTCCTTCAGGTTTTTCTTCCATAAGTTTATCTGCTTCTGCACGTGTCATACCAGTAGGTATTTCTTCTGGAGTTTCCTGAATTTGCTGACCAGAATCTATTACTTCCTCTTGCTCAGGAATAACTTCTTCATTAACTGGTTGAATACTAGGAGATTCGACTTCAAGTTCTTCTGGTTTTTCTTTGTTTATTAAGCTGCCACGCAATAATTTTAAAGCCATTTTATATCCTATAAAGGAAGCCAAGTTAATCCAGTACGAGCATATTTCTTTCCATTTTCATCGTCTTCTAGAATAGCGCCTTCACTATATCCAGTAGGATCTGGAAGATCTTTAGTTAATTTATATCTTCTTTTTACCTTTTGCTCTAATGAATTTGGGAACATATTACCACTTTCAGCTATGATTTGGTCCTTTACGTCTTCCTCATAGCTTAATTCCCTAATACCATCCTTAATACTTGTAGTTAGATCTGCAATAGTCTGCTTTGTTTGGTATTGTTGCGGCTTTGCTGCTTGTTCAAGAGCAATTCTTAATTTTGTAGGAAGACCTTTTCCCATTTGTAGTTTAAGGCTTACTAGTTCATTAATTTTTGCTAAAAACTTTTGTGTTGGAGCATTTTGAAATCTATTAGCAATAAGTGATTTAATTGAACCTAATTGTAGATTAGGATCTTCTAAAGAATCTAATATTTCATCAGTTACGCGATTTAAATCACGAACAGGAGCAATTTTTTCTCTTAAGTCACTAAGATATGGTGCGGCAGCCTTTTCTCGCTGTATAGATAGGTTTTCCTTAAATCTATCTTCTTTTTGCTGTGATTCTAATTGCTTCCACATACTATTAGTACGATCAGTAGCTTGCTGCCTAAGATCTTTTAATTCTTCTCTAGTGCCACCTGCTGCAGCTGCTTCTGAAATAATATTATTTAACTCAACACTTTCTTTATTTATTGCTTCAGCGGTTAACGGTTCTTGCTTGGCTCCATCAACTTCTTGTTGATTAGGCGTTATATCTTGACTTACAATGCCTCTATCTCTATCAGCAATTCTTCTAGATGCACCTTCCACAGCTTCTCTTTTAGGCGCAATCATCGTTTGTTTTATAACTTCTTGAAAAGCCTTAGGATCAAGCATTGATAACGCTGTAGCTTTATCTTCTGGAACACCCATTCCCATTAATGCCATCTTATTCTTTAAAATAGATTGTTTGTTCTCCATTGCTTGAACTTTGCCTTGGGCTAATCCTTGCAAGGCACTTCCAATTCCAGAACCAAGCCCTGTTCCGAGAACTTCGCCGAATCCAGGTCTATCTCGTATTATTTGAACCATAGTATTCCTAACTTATAAAAACATCATAGCCGCTTTAAATATTGTTCCTAAATCAAGACCACCACCACTGCCACCACCACTGCCACCACCATTAGCGCTACCAGCATTATCTTTACTGAATTGGCTTAATTGGCCAAGAGTATCTCTAAGACCTGATGCTTTTACTTTACCACCAAGATATGATCCAAATGCTTGGCCTGCCGCTGGAACAGCTTGAGCTAATAATTCTTTAAGGAGCCCAGGGTTTTCTTCATGATAAAGTGGATCAAATTGCTGAGTAAGTCCCATGCCGAGTAAGTTCTGTGATAACCCTTGTTGGCGTTGACCATACTGCGCTTTTTGGGCAGCAAGTTGTGACTGTAGGTCAGCCCCTGCGCTACCAAGAGTTTGCAAAGCGCCACTACCACCCATAGCGCCCATGGCATTTAAACGCTCCATAATAGAAGGTAATGTTTGTTGCTCAAATGAACGTGTAGCTTCTTGTGCAATAGGATCAAATCCGGCAGTTGGATCTTGTAGTTGAGCCAATGCCTGTTCTAAAGCTTGGTTTATACCTTGCTCTTGTCCTGGCCTAAATCTACCTACTTCTTCTATACGAGAAGGTGATCCCATAAAGAATCTTTTTAAATCTTCACCAAAAGCCATTCTAACTCCTTATTGCTCTAGAGCATTTAAGATATTTATACTAAACCTATATAACACATAGCATACTTCAGAGTTAGGTAGAAAATAAAACTATAGGAAGAAAATGGCAGATCAAATAGATAGTGGAGCTTTTTTAGCATTAAATGAAATACTTGATACAGATCAGATTCTAGCTCTAGACGTACAAAGTAAAGAATTTAAAGAGTTTATCGTATCGCTTCGTGAAGCTATTGACCAAATAACAAGCATGACCAATATAAAAATAAGCGGGCAATACGCGCTTACTGAGTTTGTTAATGGTAAACGCTATTTCCCTGATCAAACATTAGCTGCTACAGCAAACTATGAGCCAGTTGATAGAATGGTCTATAGAATAGTTATTGATTTCGGAGCGCTTCCAAATGCCACAACAAAATCAGTTGCCCATGGCGTTACTACCTCAAGTACATTTGTATTAACTAATCTATACGCAGCTGCAACCACTCCAAGCACAAGCTATATACCTATACCCTATGCATCACCTACACTATCAGAGAATATAGCTATATATGCTGATGGAACAAACGTAACCATTAAAACAGGTAGCAATAGAACTGCTTATACTACTTGTTGGGTAGTAATGGAATACATAAAAGGCTAATAACCTGTTCTCATTGCGTAGATTATAAACGCGTTAAGCTCTAAATCAGTAAATGATATTGATTTAGACGCTAATTGTTCATCTGATAGATATATACGGAACTGCACATATTCACCTTCTACTTGAGTAAATATATGATGCCATAGTCTACGTTGTGTTTCTTCCAAAGTGGCGCCTATATATGCCCTTGTTTCAAGTATATTAGTTCCCATAAGAGTGCCTGAAGCATCTGCTTCTTCTAGCATTGAATCCTCAGATGTAGATATAAATGTATCTACAGTTGCTTCTCCCGTTGTTGTTCTTGTTACATTGAACGCAACTTCAGGAACAAATGCTGTATTACCTTCTTTTTGATAGAAGTTATATTCTTTTGATTTGATATCTATTCTATCTACGCGCGTAAGAGATCCACCACCAGTATATGTTCCTGTAGTAGTGCCAGTATAGATAGTAAATGTACCAGCTGTAGCATCTACTGAATCAATAGAATAAATATTATCATTAAGATCGGTTAACCCTAAACAGTTCTCTATCAAGACAAACTGATCAACAAATAAGTTATGGTCAAAGCAGGTTATGGTTGTAACCCCAGCAACAGCAGCACTTATATTTGATATCTGAAGAACTGGAGCATTTCGTGGCTCTTTCTTCATGATAAACGTATAACCATGCTGGTTACCAGCGATTATGTTTCTATAGCGTGCTTGTTCTGATCCAGCCACCCATGGAGTATTTTCTTCTGACCATGGTTTATGTAGCGACGCCCATGTCCGTGCATTTGAATGCTGATAGTAACCAAAAGCTGTAATGGTATCATCATTTAATGCCCACGAGCCTGTTTCATAGTTAAAAACAAGTACGTTAGTTGGGTAGGTAGAATTTCTTTTAAAGTTAGGATACGACCAATAACAAACTTCTAAAGTGAAATCTCTTATAGCGCATACACGTTTTGGGCCATTATTATTATTTTGGACCTCAGTGATAAGGTCAGGTATTTTCTCGTCTATACGCTCAACATTGACACCATTGCAAGCATGTATACCAACATTTCCAAACCCTAAAACAGACTTATCAAACAGAAGAGTCGATTTAGTTGATTCGACGCCTATCTCTGAGTTAATACGCTTCCAAACGAATGGGATAACTTCATTTTGCGTTGAAACTAATTCCCAAGTGCTTTTCTCGAAGAATACAATGAGCCTGTCTTTCAATGTGCATACAGACACGATAGCTTCTTTTGTTGGCGCATCTTGAAATCCACCCTTACCTGGTGTGTCTTGTCTCCATGCAGTAGCATCGACTGGATCGCCACCCCATGTGTATCTGACTCTATTAGGGAATCGATTACCGCCAGTTTCTAATGTATTAAATGCTAGTAGCCTACCCTTAAACGGTATGACTATTAGTGCGGATTCAAGATAAACAGCCGTATAAACAAGCGGATACATATCAGTGAACGCACCGCCAGCGGTCCAGCGTATATGGTCAACGTTATTAGTAACAAACAGATAGGTTAGATTTGATGTAGCGCCACGGTAATTAGATCCCCAAAAGAAGTCATAATGAGTTCCTGTCCAAATTGAGCTACCCAATCGTGTCCATCCTGATCCAACTACGTATGAATAAGCAAATCTTGTATCAAATGCATACACAGGCTCGTAGTTTATCGTATTAGATTGATATGTAAGTAAACCCATAACAGGTTCAGTCGGATAAAAATAACAGTCAGTTAAAGCAGTTGACCCTTGAATGTCATATGCTCCCGTTGTCGTATCATACGTATGAACAGTTGCCGCTCCATTTGTTAGCATTGCTACTGGGCTACCTGTAGTTGGCACGGTAAAAAGATCCGTGCCAATCGAAAACATCTGCCCTGCCTTAAACTTAGCTCCAACAGGAATAGGATTAGCTGCTGATGAAATGTCTCCATTAGCATCAGTAGTACCTATCTTAATCCTTAAACGAGAATCAAGCTGAGCCTCATTATCGTCTAACAATGGATTCATCAATTCAGAACCGATACGTTTTCTAACACTACCACGATAAATAAAAGCATTATTTAACTGCGCGAAAGCGTCATCTGGAATTAGAAAAGGTTTCTTATTATTCTCTAGGCCAGAATTTATTGGTGTGATTAAAAAACGATCGTAAGCCATTTATACTCCAATAGCTAAGTAGTAAATGTTTCCACTAGCTGGATGGCCAGCACCATTATATCTTTCACCCATATACACATTTAACTGCAGCGGATTATTAATAGCTCTAATAGATATAGCCTTATTGCCATCACCTGCTGCTGTATAAAGTACTGAAACTTGTGCATTATATACCGTAGTAAATGCAGGTATTGTTGCTCCAGTAGGGTATGTTACTGTAGCTTGTCCTGAAACAGCGGTTGTCCCCCATTTCATAATAAGACCACCAGGAAGACGTGCCCACCCTGAAGTAGTACCACCAAACTGGGTAAGCATATTATATTCAGTACCGCCATTAATCTTTGTATAGTACGGTTCACTTTCAGTAGGAGTTACTGTTCCAGCTTTAGTAAAAAATGTACCTTCTCCTGCAGCACTAGCTGGAGCAGCAGAGACAACAGGCATAGATATATGCTTATGCTTGCCTTGCCCTGTTGCATCAAAAGTTACATGGTTAACATCTATTAATGTTTTTATAGCACCAAAGTTATCTTTTATTTGTGACTGTGATGCATCTATAAGGTCAGTGGCATTAGGTATATCTGATAAATAAGCCATTATTATTTCCTAAGTTAAAAGGGATTCCACCAGTTTTTAGGCGTAGCATTAAGTTGATAATGGTACATAGTCTCTGTCTTATTATCCTTTATCTCATTAATGGTACGTCTTTCAACCAATAACTCTTGCTTTTGGAACGCTGGCATTATTACCTGAAGACCCTCAGTGTCCAATCTATCTTCAAGGACCTTAACAGATGCGCCGTAAGCTATGTATTCCCACCACTGTTCGAGATCTGGGCTCTGGGTACTGCTTAATAACTCAGTAGGTCTGACATATGCATCAAAAGTAACCCTATACACATCATCAGGTATCGGCCTAACAGTAAACTCATCCTGATAAAAGAGAATGTCAGTTGGACGAGTTGGTGTATAAGGGATTGAATGTGCATTTATCTTTGCAAGATTTGCAGGAGCAGTTCCAAAAGTTAACGTGTAATCACCAGTGATATAATTTATTGTTCCCGTACCGCCAGTTCCTGACATGGTTCCATCACCATTATCATAAATATCTAGCCCGTCATTATTACTAGAGATAGAACTGAAGTGTACTTCTCCTTTAACAACAGGAACGCTATCAAGAGTACCCGCAAAATTAAGCGTGACGCCATCACCAACGCCTTCTTCGACTATAGTTGTATATAATGGATACTTACTAAAAAACGCCTCTCTGGACATATCTAATGGGCATTCTGCGCCATCAACATAAACAGGTGTGTGAACACTCGTATATACATTCTTAAAGTTATACAACGGATGAGTTGTATCAGTAGTATTTGTTGTATAGGTATCTATGTATGGTTGCGTAAAAAACGTAAATGTCTTACGCAATGAGTTTAGGTTCATACTTGATGGCATGTCATACAGAACAAACGTATTTACATACTCGTCTATATCGTCATCTAATATCTGATTCACTGATGGGCTACGTGTTAGTTTACGTACCTTTTCTCTTATTGTGCTTAAGGTAGTGCTAGCCATTAATAACTCCTATAAAACGTTACGTGTAGCCTGATCCAATGAACTATTTATCTCGCCAACAGGTACAACCTGCGCTTGTTGATAATTATCTGGGAATGTCGTAGGCGATGCAAATAAATTAAAATATGTTGAGTCAAAGGGAAGTGAAAATGTGTCAGATGTTAAAACAGTAATAGCACCTACCAATTTATCTGCTTCTATCATGCCAAAACTCTCAGGAACCCATAGCCTAACAATAAGCCCCGATTCATAGTCATGGTCAAAAGTAGTAGTAACAACCATCTCTGCTGCATTAGATATGGAGTCTATAATACGCATAGCCGGTTGAAACGTCGGTGATTCAAAAGCATGTATTGCACACATTTTCACTCTTCCTTTTATTTAACTACGACAGCTTGTTCAACAACTCGTGATGGCTGCTCAAGTCCTTCAATAAACTCTAAGCTATTAAATCCATATCTATGAATCTTGCTGCCAATTCTCTCTGTTTGATTACCCTCTTTATCAGTAGCATTCACATGAACAGCGTACCAACCAGTATTGTTAAGATGCTTAGCAACATGAAGCGGTATAGTGTAGCGTTCTCCATCTTTAAACTCATAATTCTTGATACCATCACGCTTATATTTTCTATAACTAAACTTTAGAATACCTCCCTCAATCTCATAATATCTGAAAATACCAGGAACCATTCTACTTTCTTCTTTGTACTGCTCATCTTCATCTTCACCAATAATCTCTATTTTATCATGTATAGATCTTACGGGTTTATTATTTTCTTCTAACTCTTTCTTCATTGCAGCTATTTCAGCTTTTAACTTCTCATTCTCTGCTCTAAAAGAACTAACTTCTTCTATTACAGGCTTTACTGCTTCTTCTTCAATCTTTAAGTTGCTTTGCGCTGTCGTTTTCTTACTTTTTGACATGAGTTTCCTTCATATAAATTGTTAGTAAAAAGGGGAGCACGTGCTCCCCATTACTTAGAGTATCATATAACTTAAATGTTAAATGAAGTTCCAGCAGTCCAATAGATAACGTCGCTACTGTTTCCTGCAGGTCCTGTTGTACCTCCAAGAAGTTTAATGCCAATAACGCCAGTATTTAAAACTGCATCACTCAAAGTTGTTCCACTATAAGAGATGATTCCAGCACCATCTTCACCAACCGGTGAAACCATTGCTGGTGTGTATGATGGATCAGCATCACCTGTTAATGGGAATTTAAATGTTGTGTAAGTACTTAAATCAATATCAATAGTGATTGTGCTTGTTGTTGCTGAAACAACGGTAGCAACAACACCATCAAGTTCTGTCATACCATAAGCGAGTGCGCTTACGCGTGGCACGGTGAATCTTACTTTTTCGCCAGCACTGTATGCATGAGCAGCAGAGAAAGTAACCGTATTGGTTGTTTCATCAATCTTAGTAATGTAGCGAGTACGTGGAGCAAATAATGTATCGTAAGGGATCTTACGCCATACTGCGCCTGTTCCTGGTGTAGCTGCTGCAACTATTTGAGACATGTATGCTAATTCGAAGCTTGTGTTAGTAACAACATTTCCAACAGTAAATTCAATGCCACCAAGTTGCTCAGCGCCTGTGCAATCGTAAAGACGAACAACATCGCCATCTGCTAATCCAGTTGTATCAGCGGTTGATACTACAGGTGTAGCATCAGCACTAATACCAGTAAGAGCAGTTGCTGCGCCTGGAGTGACAACTGAAGAATCAATAACATCAAAAATTGAAGCAACATTGTTTACTGCAATAGTATGATCTCCTGCTGGATGATACCACATAGTACCATAGCCAGCTGGCATATTACGCTGCCAGTAATATTCAACACCATACCCGTTGTTTGTAGCTGCTGCTTGCGTGTAATTCACAACGCGAAGCCAATCCACTCCTGATGGAAGCGAAAGAGTTACGCTAGAACCAGTAGAAGTAAAACTACCTTGTAGTGGTTGATTGTAAGACATAATTTTCCTTTAACGTGAAAGTGTGCAACGGCCGTTCAAAATCCACGCATCATTGAAGATTCTTGATGCATAACCCATTTTCCAACCAACACTGACATTCAATGCCAATGGACCGGAGAACTGAGCTGGTAGATAGGTGAACTGTTTACCGTATTCATCTTGCTCAAGAACAGCATATGATTCACGAGCAACATAGAATACGTTATAAACCGTATTACCTTTATTAGATGCAAGAGGAGTCTTGGAACCTAATGAAGATGCTAAGAAACGAACATTTCCAACACTACCGTATTCTGAAGGCAAGCCTGCATCAACAGCATAGTTATTCTTATGAACGAATCCTGTTACACCACTAAGATCTGATGTTAAGTCTGTTGAGCAAAGACCAAAGTATGCATCACGAATAGCACTTGATCCGAACTTATCAGAACCTAAGAATCCATCTAAGTATGTTTTAGCGTTATTGCTAAACAATGCAGTAGCGATATCATCTATATCGGTACGGCTGATATTCGAAGGATTATCGGAATTAGTACCGCCCACACAGTTAACAAATGAGCATGTTGAAGCAAGCATATCTCTTGTGAGCTCATCTTCTGTCTCACGTAAGTTGATACCTAATTGTATGATAGCTTCGTTTAAAACCATTCTGTTACTTTTATAACCTATTTCTAGGCGGGTAGATCTTCTCAGCCTACCTCTCTAGGTTTCCTCTAGAGTTCAGAGTTCCGCATCACCTTTCGGCGCCCTCTCGCTAACTACGTTCACGGTGCCCGGCTTATCGCCTGCTTCCGCCCTGTCACCCTCGACTTTACGTTAGGGCTTCCAAGTCAATCAGAGAAGGTTTATAGAGTACATTACGCTTTATACTCTTGATTCTGTAACAATGTTTGCTCATTGATAGGAATCCATGTTCCGTAGAATTGCATTTTAACATCAATATCAACAGCTGAAAGTACTTGTGACGGAGGAGTTATCCCTGAATTACCGATAGGCACTTTTACTGTGGATAATTTGTTATAGCGACGGAAGCGAGCTTTATCACCGCCATGTGAAGGCATAGACTTTTGGTCTGCAGGAATACCATGAATGTTGTTTGGAATTTCTACAGATAAAAGTTGCCTACTATAGGATTGCTGCACTGCTGGTGGCAGCAAATTTGTAGTAACGATTGCCATTAAGTTTCCTTAAGTTTGAATTAATACATTACGTAGAAGGTTCTACATGTACAACAACTTAAGAGTGACGAGTTCTTGGTACGTCGTGAGCTTGCGAGACTCAATACGCGATTAGGACAAGCTGGCGAGGCTCAATACGCCGAAATAGGCTAGCGAAACCTGATACGCTAGCCTATTTATAACACTGTTACTTAAGAATGCAATCATCCACGCTTACGGATTTCAAGCATCTTCTGCCAGGTCTGTTTCTTAGCTTCTGGAGTAAGACCCTTAGCGAAGGCATTTGCATGCGCTAGAGAGCCATTACCTTGGCTATTATTCATACTTGTAAGCGGACGAGGCTTCTTAGTATTAGTCTTAACTACTTCTTTTTCAGTATCATACGACTTGGTTGAATGAATACCCATATTCTTTATGGCAGTATAAGCCGCTACCGCTTTATCCTTAAAGTTAGAAGAGCTAGCAATAGTCTTAGCCAGTTCAGGATACGCTTCACTAAGTGCTTTTATATTCTTATTACTCAAAACTTCATTCATATCAGAATACTGAGTAAGAAGACGAGCTTCTTCTTGTTGTTGCTCATAGCGCGCTTTATCTTCAGCAGCCTGCTTTCTCGCTTCTTCTTGCTCTTCTCGAAGCTTAGCTATTTCACGCTGTGTTTGTTTGTTGTATTTTTTTAAGTGTCTCGCTTCAATGAGATCATCATCGTTCAACCTAAGCTCTTCTTCTTCCTCTTTAGGTGATGCTTTAGGCTTTACTGAATTCTTTAAGAGCTCCATAAGTTCGTCACGTTCACGCTCAATCCGCTTACGCTCTTCGCGCTCCTGCTCACGGAGCTCACGCATAGTTCTAAGATTTATGTCAGCATTACTCAAACTATCTTCTTTAGCAGGCTCAGGTTTTATAGGTGCCTCATCAACAACTTCTTCAACAGGGGCTGCTTCTACTGGTTCTTGTGGTTGAATTGCAGCGCGTTCTTCTTCACTAATAGGAGCGTTATTAATAATAGCTTGCTGAGCTAAATCTACGTATTCTTCTTGTGGTGTATTCTCTAGTTCTTCTGACATTAGTTTCCTTCAATCTTAATGATATAGGACTCATCGGTTAATTCATTGTTCAATTTCTTAGCTTTCTTAAGCAGTGTTCCATCTTCAAACTCTAAAACAAACTTAAGAAGATCCCATTCTTCTGG
>Ga0180433_10001389_pt1 | contig 40471 bp, 34 predicted proteins | sample SS_ome_8_FD_132980 | JGI IMG/M metagenome (GOLD analysis project Ga0180433, IMG submission 132980) | Hypersaline lake sediment archaeal communities from the Salton Sea, California, USA - SS_1_D_1 metaG | ecosystem: Environmental > Aquatic > Non-marine Saline and Alkaline > Hypersaline >... | reverse complement strand
TGTCGATGGCAAAATGCCATTACAAAAGGGGAAGGTTTCAGGCTTTCGTCTCGACCCTCTGTACACCTCTACGGAAAACGAAAAGCAACGCAATGGCCAACCCGCCCAGAACGAACGAATGGTCAACGGTTCGGAAGGCCTTTGTTCATTGGTTTTTTGCCGATATTCAAGTTGTGTGGACGACAGGCTTTATGGCCGAAACGGAGTGAAAAAAAGGTTCTTAAGGACACGGTATGTACCGAAAGTGCGAACCTGAAACCCCGTTTTTAGGCCAAAAATGAGGATTCGTATTCATGAGCAACGATGACCAGAAATTAAAAAAACGATCCAAGCGAACTAGAGCAAAACCGGATGGAACTTTGCCACAAAGGTGGGAGCCGAAATTATTTTCGCAAGCCGATTCGAGAATGGCCATCGTGCGGGAGCTTCGCCGTCGGGTCGATGTTTTGAAAGAGGAAGCCGGGGTGGATTCTTTTGCAAAAACGATGCTGGCCGAGAGAGCGATTTTTCTGGCGACGTGGTTGGAAACCCAGGAGCGTGAGGCCATCGAAGGCGAATCGTTCGATTCTGCAAAATGGATTCAAGGCCTGAACGCTTTAACCGGATGCCTTCGGACATTGGGCCTTGAGAAAAAAGCAAAAACCGTGACCGACCTCAAAACATATGTTTCGGGGAGAGCGACATGACCATCATCGAATCCCTCAAGGATCAAAATCTATTCTCGCCATTTTTCACCGACGACCTGTCCACGTGGCGGGAATGGATGGTTTTTTTGCGGGTGGCTTACGGTCTCCCCATCCGCCGGCCGAAAAACCGAAAATTAGTTTTGCAATGCGCCGGCCGCGATGCCGAAACGATGCCACCCGGTGGTTTCAATTCCATTTTGGCTCTGGTCGGTCGCAGATCCGGAAAATCAAAAATCGCGGCGGTGATTGCCGCATACGAAGCCGCCCTGGCCGGCCATGAAAAAAAGCTTTCAAAGGGTGAAGTTGGCATCATACCCGTCATTTCGCCGACTCGGCGGCAAAGCAAAATCGTTCGTGATTACGTGAGGGCGATTTTTGATCAAACTCCCATTTTGCAAAACGAGGTTGCCGCCGAGACCCGTGAGGGCTTTGAGTTGCGAAGCGGTGTCCGGATAGAGGTTCTCGCCGGTGATTTTCGGTCGGTGCGGGGTTATACGATGCTGGCCTGCGTCATCGACGAAATTTGTTTTTTCGGCTTGGACGAAGAATCAAAAATCAAGAGCGATTCAGAATTAATTCGGGCAATCCGGCCATCATTGGCGACGACCGGTGGAAAACTAGTTTGCATTTCGAGTCCCTACGCGAAACGCGGCTGGAGCTACAGAACTTTCAAGAAGCATCACGGGAACGATGCCGGTTCAACACTGGTTTGGAATTGCCCAAGCCGGACGATGAATCCGACGTTGCCTCAATCGGTTGTCGATGACGCACTGCAAGAGGACCGACAAGCCGCCCTGGCTGAGTATTGCGGACAATTCCGCGACGATGTTATGGCTTACTGCCCGCGCGAGGTGGTCGAGCGTTTGGTCGTCGCCGGCAGAACCGAACTTCAACCCCGTCCCGACCAAAAGTATTTCGGTTTTGCCGATTTATCCGGCGGCCGGAGCGATTCTGCAACGTTGGCCATCGCCCACCGCGAGGGCCGAAAAGTCATCGTCGATTTTCTTCGAGAATGGCGCCCGCCATTTTCGCCGCAAACGGTCATCGGCGATATGGCCGTCGAATTAAAACGGTTCAACCTGCGAAATGTCACCGGCGACAGCTACTCGGCAGAATTTGTAGTCGATGCCTTCCGAAACCATGGTATCCGCTACACGAAATCACGCAAAAGCAAAAACGAACTTTTCCTAGAGCTGCTCCCACGGATCTTTAGTGGCGAAATCGAATTGCCGGATAACGAGCGGCTGGTTTCCCAACTATCGAACTTGGAACGACGGACGCGATCCGGCGGAAGGGATGTCATCGACCATCCGCAGGGTGGGCACGACGATCTAAGCAACGTAGTGGCCGGCGTGTGCGATGTCGCCGGCCAGCGAAAAATACTTTTAACGGCGTTCAGTTGAGACTGAGGCCAAAACGAAAACGAAAGGATGTGACTTATGGACTACCAAGGGATTAATGCACGACTCCGGGCATTTGATGATGCCCACGGCGAAAGCCTCGTTGCCGGCAGTTGGATTTATTTCGAGGACGGGGCGCAGCGAGAAACGAACCCGCTCGGCTGTGGATGCCACCGCCCAAAAATCCGCACGAACGGGCGAAAAACATCCGATTCTATTGGGCAAAACGGGTCGAATACCTTGTCAGCGAATTCGATGAAACGAAACACCGCCTTCGGGTGCTTGCGAAGGCGGCCGCACGCGACGGCTGCAACCCGCCGGGTGCTGCTCAGATAAAAGAACTCGAAACCCTGCAAGCTGCCATCGCAGACGCACGTGAGCAGTTGCAAAAGGCCGAAAAGGCAGTGCAGGACACGGTTCCTGGAGTACAACGCCAACGAGCGGCCGAAAAGCAAGCCCGCCAGCAAGCGGGGCGAGAGGCAATCGAGATGCTGGACAAGTTCACGGTTTGATTGAATGGGTTCTGATAGGTTCTAACCTGAAAGGAAAACGAAATGAATGGCGATGAATTACTTCAGACGGTTTATGGCGATGGTCGCCAAAAGCTGGTTTTTGGCGTGGCCGAAGTGACCGAGGAAGCCTTGTTGACGCCTTCAATTAACTTTTCGACCGGAGAGCTCGAAGGCGAAGCGTCCAAGCCAACCGGCAACGAGCAGGCTCTGCCGCTGCCGACGATGAGCTTCGAGCATCGGCAACGCGAAGGCCAAAACACCGAGCAAACGACGCGGAACACCAAGGGCAACGATCAAGGCGAAACCGCTCTGCCGCTGCCCTCGATGTTCCCGGAAAAGTAAAAAGGACTTTTTCCATGTCGGCCCGGTGGGTTTAACGGCTCCCACCGGGCCGGGCGAGCGGTTTAGTGGGGTGTCGGTCCGGCCGACTTTGCTCCCGCTGTAAAGACGCAAACCTTATGCGTCTGGGAGTGCCCGCAAAGGACAAAGATCCTGGCCGCTCGCGACGGCTTCGCCGGAGACAGGCGAGGCCGGGAGACGGTGGTTTCCCGGCGGGGTTTTCAATTGGTTGACCGCCGGGGAGCCACCCCTACTAAGAGGTATTGCACGATGGCCAGAAAACGAAAACGAAAATGTAGAAAAGTAAGGCGTCCGGACGCGGCTTGCGTTCTGATCGGCCGAAGCGTCATCTATCATTTTTTTGCTGGCAATCGCCGTCACCTTACACGTTGGACCAACGAGGAGCTAAAGGCCACTATTCTTCTCGGCGAGCGAGCCGCTTGGGAAGTCGGGCGGATGATTCTGGCCAAAACCGGGATTGAAACGCGAATCCGTCGATTGTGAGCACAGTCATCGACTGCACTATATGAGGAAAACCAAAATGTGTGAATGCAACGAAGCAACAGGAACGATTCAAGGCAGTCTCGTTGAGGAAGGTAATGGGGCCTTTTATCCGATCCGGCTGGCAACCGTCCCCCGCGTCGGGGATCTAATCGCCCTCACGTCCCGGATCGAGGCGAGAGACGGTCGAGAGCCCCGCCGCGATTACATCGTGACCCGTATCACCCACGAATTGACCGACGCTCCGGAAGGCGGTCCCGTCGGCCAGCATAGCGTGAGCGTCCACGTCCGGCGGATCGTGTCCTAGAACACGCCTTTTTCCCTTCTGCCCTGCCGGTGGTTCCTGGCGGTCGGTCCTTCCTCCCCCGGCCGCCGGAGCCCCGGTAAGGGTTTGCAGGCTGTGAGGCTCCCCGCCCTTTTGCAAACTTCGTATCAGTTATAATACCCGGCTCCCCCCTGCCCTCTCTCTCCCTAAGAGTTTCCCTGACAAAATCCCACCCAATAACCTGCCTCATAGCAATCAAGGGGTCGCCTCTATTTAGAACGGAACGTCATTTTCGGTATTTACCGTTTTGGGGCACTCCATAACCGCGTTTAACCACTCAAAAACGGCGGTAGACAAAATTACTTGCAAAAGGTGCAAACATGTTGTAAGGTATTGGAAACAAAGGGGATTCTCAGGCTTTTCGGCTGGGATTTTGGGTGTATGGCATGCAAGAGGTCGTGGGTTCGATTCCCATCGGCTCCATTCGTAAAACCCCGTCAAATAAAGAGATACGCACAGCACCAGAAAGCCTTGACGGTCGAAGCGCCACCGCATTAGGCTATGCGCCACCGAACGGAGGGCGCAATGGGATCAATTATTGAATGCAAGCGACGGGGTTGCCGCCCATTTTTCTACGCCATCCACAACTTTTGGTTATATCTCCTGGCGGGCGAATACCCGATTCATGTGGTTTGTACATGGCTGGGTAACAAGGTGTCGATTGCCCAGAAACATTATCTACAAGTCACCGAAAGAACACTTCAGAAAAGCGGCGCAAAATCCGGCGTAGTACCTGCACGAAACGACGGGAAACGATCAGAAAACGCAACACGGGCAAGAATCACAAGCTCCGTCAATTCCAGAGCTTACCGATCCTTGCCCGTATATGCCTCTTAAAGGAGTGACCCCAACGGGATTCGAACCCGTGTTGCCGGCGTGAAAAGCCGGTGTCCTAGGCCTCTAGACGATGGGGCCGACCAAAGTTTGGGAGCATCTTGACACAAGCCGGATGCCCACCCGGACGATCGCACGGTTTCTGTGCGATTGTTATGTAGTATAGTGATCCTGGGCGAAGGAGCAACCGGTGGGCCAGATTTCCTGGGCGGTCCCCCCCAAAAAAAAGCAGGATCGAACGTCAGGCGGCAAGGAACATGGATAGCGGTCGCACGCGCCGCGAGGATGACCCGCTTTTACCTTCACAAAACTCTAATCCCAGCGTACAGATCATCTTCACAAAGGCTGATACAGGCACGCGACGGAGCCGTTGCCCGTATCTTATGTTCGTGCGAAGCCGATCAGCCGACAGTTCTCCCAATCCACGCCGAAGCTCTTGCCTTCGACATCCGTATATTCACCGGATGACTTAATGGCAAAATCATCCTCTACGACGCGAGTGGTGGTGTCCTCGTCGCAGACGTACGTGGTTTTCTCTTTTGAATTCGTGTCGTAAACAAGCAAATTGCAGGGCATCATTCACTCCTGTCATAAAGCAACAACAATCCCACCTACGAAAGGGATTTTACCGTGTAGAGCTGTTTGAGACAACCCAGCGTTTTACGCCGGTACGGGGTCGGGTTGCAGGCGGCGCAGGCAAGGATGGGGCGTCCTAGCGATTAACCGTCGGAGGACAGGACGCGAAGCAGTTCCCGTGTCGCGGGGTCGGTAGCGGTACAGTGGAGCCGACGGTGCGTGGCATCAACCGGTTCGATGGTCACATGCAACGCGTCGGGCGGTAGTAAGTCAGAGACGCGGTCCGCCCATTCGATTACGACGGCCCCCGTTGCACACATCTCGTCGAATTCCAGGCTCTCCAAATCATCGCTACCGCGGAGCCGATAGGTGTCGATATGATAGATTCGTAGCGGCACGGCAAGCGATGAGCCCGCTTCGTATTCGTTGACGATGACGAACGTGGGGCTGTTCACTTGCCGAAGGTTAGCCACACCCGCGCCCTCGGCGATGCCTTTAACCAGCGTGGTTTTACCTGAACCTAGCGGGCCGACGAGCGCCAAGACGTGCCCACAGGCAAGATGAGCTCCCATACGCCGTCCGATGTCGTGGGTCGCTTGGATATCCGAACTCTCCAATGTAATTGCGTTCATGTGAAATGCTCATACCCTTGTGGCTCGATGGGGTCTCGCTTCCCCGTCGGACCGCACGCCATGATAGTTGTTGTCTCTGTGGAGGCGCGAGGGGTCATTTGCCCGATGGGTGTGAGGCTGAGCTTCGCGTCGGTTAGCACAATGCCCCCCACGACAAGGAGCTCGAAGTCTTCTCCGTCGTTTAGGGCGTGGTCAAGAGGCGATCGGCCATCTTGCTGTGATAGCGTCCTGGCAGCGTCACTGATGACCCGCTCTAATGCGTCGAGTTGCAGTTCAGCATCGCAACCGGAAGCAAAGCATAGTCGGTAAAGGTCGATCGACAAGCCGTCGGAGATATCCATCATCGCGTGGAGGTCCGATTCATCCGCAAGCCGACGGGCCAGCTCGATGCGAGGTGTAAAGTCCAAATGCTTGCCGAGAATGCTCCCACCCAGAGGCCCGCTCACGTAAAGGGTGTCGCCGACGCGGGCATCGCTGCGACGGACCGGGCCTCGTAACGCCATGGGTTCAGCCAGCATAGCCACGTCGATCGCGAGTTTGCCGGTCCAACTCGTGATGTCACCGCCCACAATCGCACAGTCGAACGGGTCAGTGATTTGGGCCATTCCCTCGTAAAGGCGTTGCACATCCTCCATCGTCATGGACGAACTCAAGGCCAAGCTGACTGTAGCCACGCGGGGTTCGCACGCCATAGCGGCACAGTCACTCAACGAGCACGCGACGGCCTTGTGGCCAATTTGCTCGTAACGGTGTTGTGTTGTGTCGAAGTGAACGCCATCCAGAAGCATGTCAGCCGTGACGGCGACCAAGGAGCCGTCCAATCGAACGGCCGCCATGTCGTCGCCGATCCCGATCGGCACACGCTGCGTGTTAGCACCGAATCGCTCCTGTAACCATGCTACCAGTGTGGTTTCGCTTTTTGACATGTCTCAAGATTAACCGTTAGGGCGGTACGAGAAAAGTGTGCTGGGGGACATCGTCACAACGTGATGCCGGACTTGGCGGGCCGTAGCGGGTACGCCCATCTGCACAGCGCGATAGCTTTGCGCCGAGGGGAAGTAGGATCACGATACCGGCTAGCCGGACTTTTGAAGTTCCTTTTTCCAGAACGCCAGTTGCTTGACGACCGACTTCGGGCCGGCGCTGCCTTCGCTCTGATAGCGGGTGATCACGTTGGCGGCACCGAGGTACTCGTAGACGTCCGCATCGACTTTGTCGCAGATTTTCTTAAACGCTTCCAAGGTGAGGTCACGCAGTTCACTGCCGGCTTTTTCACAGTGGGTAACCAGTCGGCCGACGTATTGGTGGGCTTGGCGAAAAGCAACACCCTTACTCACCATGTATTCAGCCAGAATGGTCGCATCGAGGAAGCCACGCTCGGTGGCGGCTGCCAAACGGTCCGTATTGAACGTCGTGTTACGGACGACCGCAGCGGCGATTTCCAACGAATTCAGTAACGTGTCATGCGCACCGAACAGATGGATCTTGTCCTCTTGCATGTCGCGGTTGTAGGCTTGAGGCAACCCCTTCGTGAGCATCAGCATACCTGTCAACGCGCCATGGACCCGCCCCGCCTTACCTCGAATCAGCTCGAGGACGTCAGGGTTTTTCTTTTGAGGCATCATCGACGAACCGGTGCAAAAAGCGTCGGCAATCGTGATGAATTGGAATTCTTGTGACGTATAGAGAATCCAGTCTTCCGCCAACCGCGTGAGATGATTGGCACACATCGAGGCACTGCTCAGAAATTCAATAATGAAGTCACGGTCGCCCGTTGCATCGATACTGTTCCGCGTGACAGCGGGAAACCCCAACCGCTGCGCAACCATTTGTCGATTGATCGGCAACGTCGAGCCCGCCAGTGCGCCGGAACCCAGTGGGCACACATTCACACGTTTTCGCGCATCGAGGAACCGTTCACGATCGCGCTGAAACTGTTCGACATAAGCTAACAAGTAAGCGCCGGCAGAGATGGGTTGTGCCCGCTGCATGTGCGTGTAAGAGGGCATGACCGCATCCACGTATTTCTGTGCAGATTGCACCAAGGCTTGCTGTAAATCGACGATCCGAGGAACAATGTCCCGGTCGATGGCGTCGCGTGTGTAGAGGCGTAAATCCAGCGCGACCTGGTCGTTACGCGACCGGGCGGTATGCAGTCGTTTACCCGCCTCGCCGGCCCGTTCGATGAGGGCGGCCTCGATGGCCATATGGATATCTTCGCATGCCAGATCCCAGGCGAAGGTGCCGGCACTTATGGCTTCGCTGATTTCTTTGAGGCCATTTTTGATCGTCCTGCAATCGGCCTTCGTAATGAGACCCACCTCAGCTAGCATCTCAGCGTGTGCGATGCTTCCAGCAATATCGTATTGCCACAGCCGTTGGTCAAAGGAGAGACTCTCGACGTAGTTCTCCGTAAGGACGTCGGCCGATTGAGAGAAGCGGGCTTGCCAACTTTTTTGTGATGGTTTGCTCATGCGTATTAAGCTCCATGGACGGTCGGTGGTGACACCGCTGATAATTTGGATTGGATGGTATGCGGAGCCCGCAAAGCGGTCAACGCAACGGCAGACCGGCCAAAGCCACGTCAGCGCCACAACCAAGTCGCAAGAGTATAATGACACAGATGCAGGCTCGGATAAACAGGAAATGCTTGTTTGTATTCGTGCCTCTTTGGGCGAGCTTGGCGCCTCTGGGGGAGGTCCGGGCTGACAGCCACGAGATCCCCATAGACCCCATCCAGCAGAAAACCTTGCTTCACGAGGCCGGCGACGGGTTTCTCGTAAAGTCAACGCCGCATTTTCTCATTGCCTACAACACGGATCGGGATGTAGTGGATAAGCTAACGATGCGGTTCGAGCACACCCATCACGCGATTCACCGCTTCTGCAACATCATCGGGTTTGATGCTCAGCCTGCCGTTCGTCGGCTCGAGGCCATTTTTTTCGACACGTGGCAGCAATACAGGGATTACGGAAGACGGGTTGGTTTTGAAGCGACCGGCACCTACGGCTTTTACCATGAAGGCACGAATCGGTCGGTGTTTTTTAACGTGCTCAACGATCCCGAACTGCGCAAACTGCACGCCAACATCCATGCAACCCGGGCCAACCTCGCGCGATTGGAGGAGGCGGTCAAGGAGATCAAAGGGCGGCGAACACCGGTTGAGCTGCGATTCCAGGATGGCCGGAAGGTTCGATTAACGAAGGTACAGATGACCAGAAAGCTCAAAACCGCCCAACGCGAACTTGAGACACTCAATGGGAAACGGGTCGCCTATTCGGAGCGTATCAACCGGACCGTCGTACAGCATGAGGTGGCTCATCAGGTCCTGTTCAATGTCGGCATCCATGTTCGTGGAGCCACCCATCCGCGATGGCTCGTTGAAGGTTTGGCGTGCTTGTTCGAGACACCGCCGGGTCCGGAGGGTACGGGATTTGTCGCGATCAACCCGTTGCGGTTGAAGGATTTTCGGTCGGCTGTGGCGGGTGGTACAGGCAAACGGTGGCTGACCGGCGATGACTATCGCCAAGCGGTGTCCGAGGAGCGGATCGTGTCGTTGGATCGTCTCATCACCGATCCGACAGTCTGTTCACCAGACGGTCCGCGAGCTGCCGCTGACTATGCCGCTTCCTGGGCTTTCGTCCACTACTTGCAGCGAACAAGAGGGGCCGACTTGGCAACCTATATGAGGGCTGTTGCCTCGCGCAACCCGAGTTCCAAACTCGCGCCATACGAAGAACGCGACTTGGTTGAGGCACATCTGGGACCCGTTGACGAGGATCTCGTTAGACGGTTTAGTGCCTATATCCTCAAGTTACCCTACCGAGCGATGCCGGGAGACTTGTGAGTAACGCCATCTGCTTCAGTCGAACTTGAAACGCCTGGGAGTTCCGCGGGCCATGCTGCCACACCACCTTGTCGTGAAATGGGTTATAATCTCGCCCGGCACGCGAGACCCAAGCGGGTCCGACAGCAGCAAGAGATATCCGCAGCATCGTGCGGCTGACAGGAGTGCAACAAAAATGACACGAGGCAAGTACTTGCGACGGGGACTTGGAACACTACTCTACGGAAGCCTACTGCTCAATCTTGGATGCGGCGACCTTGTGAGTCAGTCGATCAAGGAAGGCGTCATGCTCTATATTTCTGGCAGCGTGAGCAATAGCTTCGGTTCAGCACAAATAGGGGATTTCGTCTTCAACCTTTTGACCGGTAGTCAGACCGGCTTACCGGATTGAAGCTCCTCCTGACCTATGGGCAAGGCCATCGCCTCTACCTGCTCAGTCGATACCTGCTCAGTCGAACACGGTATCGAGCATATCACGGTCGTCTGGTTCCGTCGGAGCGGGATTGGTTGTTCGCGGCCGAGCCGCTCCATTCGGCTTCGAGCCCTCCGGTGGTTCAATCGCTCGGATCGGGCTGCCACGATGGTCCAGACACTCAAACTCATATTGATCGGGCCCCAGACGCCGACTGGCGTGAACGACGATGCGACGCGACGTTTCCTGCTCCAAAGCATGTAACGCCGATCGCTTGCGGTTTTGCAGTTGAAAAGCCACATCTGCCGAGACCCGAACTTCGACTTTCGCCACTTGCTTGTTGTGTGTTACCAGACGAAGCAAACGCATGATATCGAGTGTCATGGACTCGGGATTCTTGACCAGCCCCGAACCTCGGCAACACGGACAGTCTTGATAAATGCTTCGTTTGATGGATGGGCGCATCCGTTGCCGCGTCATCTCGATGATGCCGAACTGGCTCATCCGAAGACATTTGGCTCGTTCTTTATGCTTCTTGAGCGCCTCACGCAGCGCTCGCTCGACACCACGACAGTGTTTCGGCGATCGCAGGTCAATGAAATCGCACAGGATCAGGCCGCCCAGATCACGAAGTCGAAGCTGACGAGCGATCTCTTCTGCCGCTTCGAGGTCGATTCGGTAAGCATTTTCTTCAGCATCATCGTGCTCCCGGTAGCGGGAACTATTGATATCAATCGCGACGAGTGCTTCCGTCGAGTCGATGACCAGCGAACCGCCCGACGGTAACGGCACATGTCGACTGTTGAGCCGTTCGATCTCCGTTTCGAGATCATAACGATGGAACAACGGCTGATGGTGCGTATAGACCTCAACGGACGAACCGCCGCGCGGCATGAAGATACTCAGAAAATCTTTGACTTTGGCGGCGGTTTCTTCATTATCCACAACGATCTTGGCGAAATCCGACGTATAGACATCACGAATCGTCCGAATGACAAGATCGGATTCCTGGTATAGTTCGCAAGGCGCCGGCTCCTTCTTGATTCGGCTGGCGACGACTTTCCACAAGCGTTGAAGGTAGTTGAGGTCCCGCTGCAACTCGCGTTTGGTCCGATCAAGGCCGGCGGTGCGAAGAATAAAACCCATGTCCTTCGGAAGGCTGAGTTCCTCAAGAAGACGTTTCATCTTTCGGCGGGTTTCGTCATCCTCGATGCGACGCGACACGCCCAGTCGGTTCATGCCCGGCATCATGACGAGATACCGGCCCGGAATCGACACGTAGGTGGTGAGCGTCGGCCCTTTCGTGCCTATCCCCTCCTTGATGATTTGAACAATCACCTCTTGGCCGCGGCGGAGGCAACGCTGGATCGGAGGACGATCGCGACGAGGCGTTTTTCGGCCCACTTCTTCCGCTTGTCGCACGTTACCGGGAAAGTACTGTGGTTGGAGGTCGGAGATGTGCAAAAAACCATTCTTCGGAAGTCCAAAATCGACAAAAGCGGCCTGAATACTGGGTTCGACATTCGTGACGCGCCCCTTGTAAATATTGCCCACATGGGACTCGGAGCTCGCTCGTTCAATAAACAGTTCTTCAAGTCGATTTTGGTGAAGGATCGCGATCCGACATTCTTCGCCCTCAGCCACATTGATAAGCATGACCCGCTCGTCGGCGGATGCAACCGCGTGTGTGGAGGGCTTGTTCGAGTCGGGTTCCGTTTCCTTGGGTTGGGGTGTGGTTCTTTTTGCAGTCGCGTCTTTGCGGTCGGATGTCGTATCCTTTTCGGACGCTACGGTGGCCCGGAAAGTTTCCTCTTTCTTCTTTTCGACGGCTTGAAGTTCAGGTGACTGCTGACTTCGTCGGCGCGAACCGCGTCGTCTACGTCCGCGACGTCGTGCTTCTCCGGGGCCGGGCTCTTTCTCGGCTACCGTCCCGTTGGGGTTGCCGTTTTTTTCCGTGCATGTCACCTGGGCTTGTTGAGGGGCCGGCGGCGCCACCTTGGATTCAGCCGAGACAGGTACATTTGCCGTCGATGTCTCCGACGATGGGGATTCACGGGTTTCTTTTTTCGCTCGACTGCGAGGTCGTCGTGCTCGCCGGCGCGAAGTTCCACCGCCAACGTTCGCTTTGGCAGAGGCCTCAGCAGTGCGGGAAACGTCGGCACTCGCTGTGCCGACAACATTTCGGTGGGCTCCACCCGTGCTCCCTTCCGTCGTGGTACGCTGCCCGTCGTTCCCATGGGAACTCGGGGATGCGTTTGAAGTCGCAGAGACGGCTTGAGAGCTCGGCTCACTGGTCGTGGGGGTGCCCGACGTCGGTGGGCCGCTGGCCTTTTTGGGGGACTGCGGTCTTGAGCGTCGCGACCGACGCCGTTTGGCGGGGGTGCGGGGTTCTTGTTTGTCGTTTGAGACAAGTGATTCGTTCGGGTCGATGTCAGTCATGATTTTCTGCTCTTTCAACATCCTTGTTGGTTCGAGCGGCGGGTACAAAGTATAGGTTGCAGGCGAGGCAAACGCGCCAGATCCGCAGGACACAGGTCGGTCATCTGTCGGAACAGCCTGCTGAGTTCGCTCGCGATTGACCGTCCCGTTCGTCCTTCAGGTAGATGGCGGTTCGACGAACATGATGATGCCATACCTGAGGGTCCAAACCAAGGGCTTCAAGCACTTCCGCGGGTCGGCACGATCCTGTCCGCGTCACGCAACCTATCCATCGAAGCGTCCCCGATTGGACGGAGGCATCCACAAGATAGGATCGTAGATCGATCAGTTTCATTCCGCGTCGGCCCACAGGGTGTCGCTCGATAGACCACGTCTCGGCAGCCAGCAATCGCGCAAGGCTTGGAATCGTCTTGTCCGCCGCGTCTGGCGGCAGATCGAGGGCATACGCGACGCGATCGACTTGGAGCGTTCGATGACCCTCGGACACCCATGCCTCAAGCAATGTGAGCCCACGAGGCAGTTGCACCGAAAGCCGATTTCGGACAACGTTGGGCTCAAGAGGTTCGGAAAGCTCGATCACCAATAAGTCGCATTCGCTGGCGACACCTACCGAACGAGGCAAAGGCAACGACAGCCTGGGATGCGGATTGAAACCTTCCGAAAACTTGACCGGCAAAGAGGCTCGCGACAGCGCCCGTTCAAACAGTCGCATCGTATCGTGATGCGAGATAAATCGAAGATCACCCTCGATTCCGAAGCGGATCGCTACTTTGTACCGCAACTCGTTTTTCAGTTCCTTATGTAAGCGTTTGATTGGATTATTGTTATGAGCCGAGTTCGCAACGCACGAGTCGGCTGTCATGTTTCGGTTTTTCACACCTATTCTTACGTTGGGTTTTCCGGAGATTGACCAGAATCATCATCCTTTATCATCAGGGCGTCTCATAGCGAGTCGGGAGCGATCTTGCGCGTCGCGTCTCGCAAATAGTTGCTTACTTGTCGATCCGTTTCAAACGTCAGCGTCTTTTTGCTCACTTTCATGGCATGGGCGAGCGTGGTCGAACGGATGATTTTCTTGACCTCTGGAATATCGTTGGGAGCCATCGAAAAGGCCCGCAACCCGATCCCGAGCAAGAAAAGCACATACATCGGTTCACCCGCCATTTCGCCGCAAAGACTGCAAGGTACACCCGTATAGCGGGCAATCCGAACCGTATCCCGAAGCAAACGCAAAACGGCCGGGTGTGAGGCCGTGTATAGGGGAGCCACACGCTCGTTCCCCCGGTCCACCGCCAGCGTATATTGGATCAGATCGTTCGTACCGATGCTCAGAAAATCACATTCGCGTATGAGTTCCCGAATCTGAAGGGCGGCTGCCGGCGTTTCCACCATTATACCAATTGGGATATCCCGCCGAAAAGGTATGCCCATCTCCTCCAGGTCCTCCATGGCATCGCCAATGGCCATCTTAGCTTGGCGAAGCTCCATCAGGCCGGAAATGAGTGGGAACATGATGCGGATTTCCCCTTCAGTCGAGACGCGGAGCAAGGCTCGTAACTGGACCTTGAACGGTTCCAGATTCTGCAGGCAATAGCGAATCGATCGCAGGCCCAGGAACGGGTTCCGTTCCGGTTCCCGCGACTGTGATTGGGTGTACTTGTCGGCTCCGAGATCGAGCGTTCGGATGGTGACCGGCCCGTCGCCGACGGCCTGAACCACCGAGCGGTAGGCCTGATAGTGTTCCTCCTCGGTGGGTTCCACCTCGCTACGTAGGTAGAGAAACTCGGTTCGATAGAGCCCGATACCTTCAGCGCCCTTGTCCAGTGACGTATGGGCCTCGTAAGGGAACTCGATGTTGCTAAGGAGCGTAATCCGCTCGCCGTCCATCGTGACCGCCGGCTTATCTCGCAACTCGATCAAGTCGGTGGCCAACGCCCGCATTCGCTGTTCTTCAGCCCGGTACTCCGCCAACATTTCTTCGTCCGGGCGAACGATGACCAAGCCCTTCGTTCCGTCGACGATGACGGTGTCGCTGCCCGAAACGACCGTGGAAATGTCTTTAAGGCCCATGACGGCCGGGATTCCCAGGGACCGCACCACGATGGCAGTATGGGAAGTCAAGCCACCGGCATCCATGGCAAGTCCAACGATCTGAGTATGGGCCAGGTTAGCGCTCTGGGAAGGGGTAAGATCGTGCGCCACCAGAATGGTTGACTCGGTCAGGTGAGCAAGATCTTCGCCACCGTCGCCGCAAAGATGACGAAGCAAACGACGTTCGATATCGCGGACGTCCTTAAAGCGTTCCCGAAGAAGCTGATCCTGCATACGCTGGAAGCGCCGTTGATAGCCCCGAAGCACCTCGCGGACGGCATAAGCGGCAGAATAACTCTTCTGCTCCATCAGTCCGGAAATCTGTTCCCGTAGCCGGCCTTGCGTGAGGAGGCCGGAATGGAAATCGAAAATCGCTGCAGTGTCTTGGCCCAACTGGTGAGTTGTGGCTTCGCGTAACTGGTCGAGTTCGGCCAGGGAGGCGTCGAAGGCACGGGCCAAATGGCCGAGTTCCTTCGGAATATCCTCCCGCGAAACGTGAGCACGGGAAATTCTGTACTCTTCGGAGTCAAGGACGACGGCGTTGGCAATGGCGACGCCGTGAGAACAGGGAATTCCTTTCTTGATTTCCATGGGTTTGTGATTCTCACGTTGCCACGACTGTCGCGATAGAGGTCAGCCCCGGACTTCGGCCGTGAGCCCGGGCAAAGATGTCATCGCTCGCCGAATCCGTTCTCGATGAGTTGCGCCAGGGCTTCAATTGCCTGCGTGGCGTCGGGTCCGTTTGCCTCAAGCGTCAATTCGGTTCCTTGCGAGGCCTCTAGCAGCATCATCTCCATTGGGTTCTTGCCATCCACGGCAAAATTGCCTTTTCGGACCAGAATGCGCGATTGAAACTGGCCTGCCAGATCGACGAATTGCATCACCGGTCGTGCGTGCAGCCCTTGCGGGTTGGCGATGGTTACCGTGCGCGATTCGCCGTTCAATGTGGTCTCGATCTGCTCAGCGAAACCCTCACACGGAACCAAAGCCGATGGAGGGGGATCCTCAGTTTGACCCATCACCCTATTATCCTTCCGGCAACTCATCCGCTTCCTTGATCAATTCAATAATCTCATCTTTCGAGGACGCTTGGCGCAAAAAGCGACGGAAGTTGTCCCTCTGTAGGTGTCGGAAAATGTTTTCCATCGATGCCAAGTGCTGATCCGGATTGTCCGGAGGACTCAGTAGCAGAACAACGATGTAGACCGGAGCACGATCCAAGGCGGCGAAATCCAATCCCGCACTGGACCGACCGATCGTGGCCACGATTTTCTTGATGGAGGGGTGTTTGACGTGCGGGACAGACACCCCTTTGCCGAACCCTGTACTGCCCTGGTTCTCGCGTGCAATCACTGATTTACTAATCGCGGCGATGTCTTTCTCGTCAAGTCCAATCGAGGTTCCCAGGCTACTGACCATTTCACGGATGACACCGTTACGATCCGTCGCCTTCAGTTCCGGAATGACCGCATCTGTCAGGATAAAGTCAGACAATTTCATGTTTTTGCTTACCTTGCTGGCCGGGGACCACCACCTAGCTCCCGGGATTGGTTGTTTCCTCCGTCGGTGAGGGGGTGCTGGATTTTGCTGGTTGCTGATGCTTACGGTTTCGCTGTTTTTCCTTGTGTTTTTTCAGTTGGCGTTCCAGCTTGTCCACAACCAAGTCGACGGCTTTGTAGAAGTCGTCCGCGTCAACTTGGGCGACGAAAGTATTCTTGTGGTCTGCGCGTGCGACCAATTCGAGTCGAAATTTCGTGGATTCTTGGTCGAGAATGAAGCTGATGGCCTCGATCCGATCATAGAAACGGGGAAGTTTAGCCGCTTTCTCCTCCGCGTAGCGCTTCATCGAACTGGTGATCTGGATGTGGCGACCCGTCACCGAAAGCTGCACAGGAGAACCTCCTCACTTGTGTTAGTATTACTTTATCTGAGCACGCGTCCGATTCGATTGACCAAGCCGATACGTCTCTTGGCCCTTCCTCCGCCGGCGTGCCTTCATTTATCGAACGCTTGCCGTACTGAACAAAACTTTCCCTTAGCTGCTTATTGCCAAAGGATTACAGCTCGATTCCTATCGGCATTGTACTGGAATGTACGGGATGAACGGGACAACGTCAATACCGGTCTGCGGGCGGTGAAGCCGATGAGCGGAAATTTGGCGATTGTGTGATTGGCAGGGTCGTGATTTACCTCTGTGCGACGTGTTGAAAAGCTTCTCGGTCGGGGTTAGATTGTGGGGCTCGGCGAAAGCGGCTGTACTTCAGGGTGGTCGCATCGACGGGGCGATGGTGGGTGTAGCTCAGTTGGTTAGAGCACAAGGTTGTGGTCCTTGGGGTCGCGGGTTCGAATCCCGTCACTCACCCTTCGACCGGGGCGGATGGTTCTAGTTCCGAGTTTTCGATTCCATTAGCACTTGATCGGGTTTTTTGTCACGGCTGCAGTCTTGGAGCGAGATGCGTCTGCGCGAAGGCGAGATCTTCCGGAAAATCGATTTCGCAGCAAGGCAGATCCGTGACGTCCGTCGGTACCAAGATCCAGTCGTCACACATGTCATCGACGGCCTTTTCGAAGTAGTCATTGACCACGTGTGCGGTTTCGATGAGGTTCGTCAGGGTTTGACGAAACGCAGGTAATAGTTCCTTAGCGAATTTCGCAACACCCAAAAACTCTCCACAGCAGGCGTCGGGGTCCAATTTCTTGCTGATCCGGACGATTCGCCCCTGATGGACGATCACTTTGACCTCTTCTTCGTCACATGGGCCGACCCGGACAGCCAGCACGTTGGCCGTAGGGGCACGGTGTAAACGTTCCGTCAACCGGACGTCAAAAACGACGTCGGCGTTCGCATAGTAGAAGGTATCCTCCATTTCATGGCGTGCCAGGTAGAGCGAATAGATGGTATTGGTTTCCGCATAGCGTTCGTTGACGATGAACGTGAATGTTCCGGGTTGATCGGCCAAATGCGCGCGGAGTTGATGTTGAGCATACCCCACGACGATGACAAATTCCTGAATGCCAATCGCGCGAAAGGCGGACAATTGTCGGTGGATGATACTGATGCCGCCCACCTCAAGCATGCTCTTGGGGGTGGTCAGCCCGAGTCGTTTCCCTGCGCCGGCGGCGAGAATGATGGCTTTCATGGGTGATTCGGATAGTCGAGCAACGTCCGTTCGAATTGTTGGATAGTGGATTCGCCGGGGTTCTCAACGATAGCGGCAATGGCGGCGAACAAGGGTAGGTGCAGTCGCAAGGTTCCCATCTCTGCGACAGCCGCAGCCGTCATGGCACCTTCGACGACCATATGAACCTCCTTAAGCGCGTCTTTGAGCGAAACGTTCTGGGCGAGCAGTTGGCCCAAACGAAAGTTACGGCTGTCCGAGCTGAAGCAGGTCGCGACGAGGTCGCCGAGTCCGGCCACGCCAAACACGTGATCGGTTGAAATTCCCAAAAAGCGTCCGATTTCGGAGATTTCGTGGAGCCCGGCTGCCATGAGTAGGCCCATGAAATTGCAGCCCATGTTGCGGGCGGCAATCACGCCTGCGCCGATGGCGAACACGCCTTTCATGGCTGCACACAGCTCGACGTCCACGGTGTCGCGTGTCATTTCCAGATGGAAGCGGTCGCTACGGAGTGTTTTGGCGACCCGTAAGAGGATGTGAATGTCTTCGCATCCCAGTACGGCTTTGGCCGGTCGGCCGGCGGCAATTTCGCTGGCGATGTTGGGGCCGGAAAGAACGGCCACCGTCGCTTCGGGGATGATGGCGGAGATAACCTGACTCATGGTCCGGAAGGTTGCCCGTTCCAGCCCCTTGGATGCGGTTACGATGACCGGGTAAGGGGGCTCACCGTGATCGCGGATCTGTTGGGCGACCGGTTTGATTTGCGACGAGGGCACCACGACCAGGACGATATCGTCTTTTGTGAGCGGTGATGAAAAAACCGTTTCTACCACGGTTGACGATCGTTGTGCGCCGGCGATTTCCTTGAGCCGGTCCCGCGTCGGAGTTAGAAATTTCTCCGTCTCGCACCAGAGGCGTACGGGGATTTCCGGGTTGGTCAATCCCGCAAGTGTTGCTCCCCAGTTGCCCGTACCCATGATGATAATACTCATGTTGCCCATCCCGTTATCTGTACCCGCCTCGTCCATCCCAGCTAGCAAGCTGTACGATAACATGCGCCGTGAAGGCAACGCAAGGTGGGTGGACGGAAGAGGTGATCGGTTTTTTTCGGGTTTCGTGAAAAGGGTTGGCGGTGTTTGGGGGCTAGGGCAACTCAAGCTTCGGGTCCATAATATTGAACCGCGTAGCTGCTGATCAGTCGTGAAATAGGAAGTCAACCTCGGAAGTTGCGAGGCAGAAGAGCTGAAACGAAATGGCGAATACGCTTCCACCAAAGTCGCCGCTTGAGCGACGTCAGGCCCTCGTGCTCCGGAGCTGCGGCCAAACCGCGATCAATCATGCCGACCGCTTCGCTCCAGCGTCCGAGGTGAACATACGCCAGCGCCAATTTATGCATGGCGAGCACATTGTCGGAATCGACCGCCAACGCATCTAGACAATTCTGAATTCCCCTCTCGAAGTCGCTCTCCATGAAATGGCATACGGCCAGATTATGGTGTACACTGACCAGGGTGGAGTCGAGCTCGATGGCCCGCTCGAAATGCTCCTTCGCCTCTGGACTTCGCGAAAGTTCCAACAGGCAGTTGCCCATCGCCACGTGTCCGATGAGATCATCCGGTTCCTTCTCGATAGCTAATTTTAGATGGCGAAGGGCGGTGTAGTGATTGCCTCGTCGCAACTCAGCCTCGCCCAGATGCGAACGCAACCCGAGGTGATCCTCATCCAACGCCAAAGCCGATTCGAAGTGACTGACGGCTGAGTCCAAATCGCCTTGGTGAGACAAAATGAGACCGAGCATAATGTGAGCTCTTACCGAGTCGGGGTCAAGATCCAGAATGTGCCGAAACTTCGATGCAGCACTCGCCAGCTCATCCTTTTCGACCAGCAAATCACCCAGCTCACCGAGAATTTCGATATTACCGGGATCCCGACGAAGAGCCGCTAAATAGAACTCTTCCGCCTCGTTGTATTGGTCCAACGCCCGATAGGCTTCGGCAACATGCTCCCGCGCTTGCGGGTAATCCGGTTCGATTTCCAGGCATCGCTTCCAACAGTAAATGGCTCGTTCGTAAAGTGATCGGCAAGCCAGCGACTCCGCGATGTGATGAAAACAGTTCGGGCAGTCCGGGTTCACTTGCTGGGCGAGGTAAAACATCTCTTCCGCCCGGTCGTGTTCCCCGGTCCGCGTGTAGGCGGCAATGCGATTGCAGTAGGCCGGCTCAAAATCCGGATCTGTTTTCGACAGCTCTCCGAAATGCTCGATCGCCTTTTCATACTGACCTACGCGAATGAGATCGATCCCCATCGCAGCCTGAATCTCGATCTGATCGGGCAACATCGCCAGTGCCCCACCATAAGCCTCAATGGCCTCGTCATACCGCTCGAGCTGGTCGAGCAGTTGGCCTCGATGCGCATGCCAAAGGGGGTCGTTGGGATTGATCGCAATCGCAGCATCGAGCTCGCCGAGCGCCTCGCTCCATTTGCGCAACTCAGCCAGCTTCTGGGCACGTTCGATTCGGGTTTCGGCATCCGTCCAATCGTTCATGGGCCGCCTCACCGTGATAATCGGTAAGAATCAGCCCTCACTTCTCTTGCTTATCGGATTTGGTGCAGGTACCCCCGATCTGTCGGGGCGGTGCGAAAATGGTTTTTCCCGTGAGTCCGTTCACTACCAGGCATGACGTTTATCAACAGCATCTGCCCCGAAGTTATCGGCTGTACCTCAAGGGAATCAAGGACGTGTGAACTCTTGGAACAAGCTCAATGCGATGTGTCGTCGGAGAAACGGTAGGCGCGATCGAAAACTTCATCGAAGGAGAAAACCTCGTCGAAATCTTCAAGAGTATCGGTGGGCTGCTTCTGCAACCACCCGTTGTCGACAAGAGCGAAAATAATCGCGCCAATATCTTCGGTCCGGGTCATGTTCCATTTGGTCAATACGGCCCGAGCCATCATCCCCCATCGCTCAAGTGCAGCATCCCGGAACGCCCAACACAACTGCTGTCCCGTGACGTGACGATTGAGCCTCCATGGCCCACCTATTCGATCGATCGCCTGCTGGATATCCGGTGGAAGATCCCCCTCGTCCCACCGGCTGCCGAGCTCATCGGGCCCAATCGCATGATGAGCCATCCACTGAGCGACCGCCTTCTCCTCCATCGTCATGGGATTGTGCGCCTTTTCCGCCGCTACGCCAAGGCATTCCTGCACAAAAACGAAAGCATCCAGCGGATATCGCCCGACCCCCTGCACAATCTCTTCGATGGATTTCTCGGGTTTGCTTGGCATCGTACTGCACTTGCGTTCATCCTCGTCGAGGACAAACACCCCATCTCCGTCTATCGATCCGGTGGCTAGCCGCCGGCGCCACCTGCTTGACTGGCTCCGCCACCTGAGTCGTTACCACCGCTGCTACGGCTGCTGGGACGCCGCCGGCGCCGACGTCGCCCCTTGCCCCGCGGACGCCTGCCGGGTTGGCGTTCCCCTCCTTCAGACTCGTTATCCGGCGATGCCATCTCTTCTTTCGCCTCGTCCCCGTTACAAGAGGATTGAGGTTGAACGATTTCATTAGAGGCTGAACCATCACTCTCCGAATTTTTCGAACGCGGGAGCCTATCATCCCCCCCGTTTTCGCCGGCCTTCGTGGCGACTGAATCTATCTCATTATCGGACGCCTCAAGCCCACCGCAAGTCCCCTCCGGAGCGAGATCCTCAATGGGCTCGGGCGACTTAGCCTTCGACGGTAAAACATCGCGATCGTACAGCGCCTCCGCACCCACCACGATTAGTTTCCCCTCATCGGTCCTTATCTTGAGTAGTTGCGTCAGGATTTGCCGATCCACGACTTGGCCGTCGCCCGCCGTCGTGACCACGCGGGCTCCCACCTTCGACAATTGCTTGTCGAGCTTTTCGTAACCTTCATGTTCAAACCGAAGACAACATTTGAGCCGGCCACATCGGCCACTGACCTTCGACGGATCAAGCGTGGCCTTCTGGATCTTTGCCATCTGCATCGTAACCGGTTTAAGACTCTTGAGGAAATTCTTGCAGCAACACTCGCGCCCGCAACTTTCGTAATCGGCCAGAAGTCTCGCTTCGTCGCGTGCGCCAACCTGCTTCATCTCGATGCGGGTCTGAAACTCATGCGCCAAATTTCGAACGAGCTCACGAAAGTCAACCCGATGGTCGGACATGAAATAGAACACAATCCGCTCGCCGCCAAAGATATGTTCACAATCGATGATGTCCATCTCCAAACCCAGGGTCTGGACGAATTCTCGACATCGCTCCATCTTGCTTACGGTGTCACCTTCGATATGCCCAAATTCCGCCTGGTCGGACTCGGTCGCTTGTCGCAGAATCCGGCCATTTTGGAAACGATAGGTATCGCCTCCGCTATTGCGAACATAAGTTTTCATTTGGTCACGAGATACGGAATGAGGACAAAGGTCACACGTCAGAGGAATGCGCTCGCCAATCTCAATACCACGATCCGTGGACACCACAACCTTCTCGGCACCCGTGAATTGCATGTCCGGCGGAAAGCTGAACTCCCCGACATACCCCATCTTGCCGTAGCGAATGGCCATGGTCGGGTAAACTCTCTCCCGTCCGTTGCCGTTTCGGCTCTTGCTGTCGGCACCGCCATTACCACTACCCATGATAACCCACCCAATCACAACCGGGGCTCAAGCCCCTCATGTTCGGTTCGTCCAACTTGAGCCCGCCCGAATCGGACAAGCCTCTACCGCTCCTGCCCTACACAAAGCCAAATCGAGTCCTCACACCCGGGCAGGACCCTCTAATATATTCGGCCAGACCCCTCTTGACCAAATTCCCCAATGTTAGCGTCCCCCCCCCGCAGGCCGCTCGCTTACCCTGTCGACCCAGCCAACGCGATGAACAAAGACTCAATCGCCAGCTCGGCATTGGCGTTCCGGCTTAGGTTCGCGTCGGCTTGCTGAATCTTTCGGACATCCGCGGCAAGTGCCTCCACGCTTCGGCCTGCTTTCAAGTGTCCCACGACATCACGTTGATCTGCATTGATGGGAGGCATCGTCGCCCCAACCGCTTGCCGCTCGGCATCCATGTAAAAGTCGCCCAACACACCCAGCAGCGTCTGCAGACCCACCCGCGAAGCATCCGTATCCGACATGTCCGGGTCTCGATCAGTAGCAAGCTTACCCAATATTTTTGCATCCTCAATGAAGGGGCGAGCCAACGAATGAGGCGCAACACCTGAACCCGCCGCCAACATCACCTTCAAATTCTCGCCCCATTTCCCTTTGAGCGTTGGCACTCCATCGTCAAGCTGACGAAGCGCCAATCCAAGGCTGCCTCCACTTCGACGGGCGGTATACTGAATTTCTCCTTCATCGGCCTCCGGACGAAATGCCCGCATACGGCGAGTTATGTAATCAGCGGGCAAGGACTGAAAAAATACCAACTGGCAACGTGACCGTGTCGTCGGCAACAAACGATCCAAGGCGGCAGTGATGAGAATAAGAAACGTGTCGGATGGCGGCTCCTCAAGCGTCTTCAAAAGACTGTTCTGGGCGGCATCGTTCAATCGCTCCGCCTCGCGAATGATGAAAACCTTGGCTCGACCACAACTGGGGCGTACACCAATCCTGTCCACCACGAAATGCCGAATCACATCGACACCTAGAAAAAGAGCCTTTTGCTTACGAATGGTCGCGTTTGGATGGAGCCGGTTGAGCTGTCGATAGATCAAGAACAGATCCGGATGATTGCCGGCCTGAACAAGCTGACAATCCTGGCACTGGCCACAGGCATCCAACCCTTGGCCTTCCGTTGCCGCGTCGGCTCCCCCGCCTGCACAAGCTTCCCCTTGCTCGGCCACGGCACGCTGAACCGGTGATTCGCAAAGACAGATTTGGGCAAGCCGGCTTGCCAACATCTCGCGCCCCACCCCCTCGGGCCCGGCAAAGATATACGCATGCGGCATCCGCTGGCTCGCCAACGAACGCTGAATCATGCGGTGCGCGCGCGGCTGATGCTCAACATCAAAAATCGACACGCCCCAGGACCTCCAAGATACGTTCGTGAATTTCGTTTTCTAAGCCCGTACCATCAATCACTTCGACCGGGCGTGGATAAATCCTCGGCAACGACAAGAACAACTCGCGAACTCTGCGGTGAAACGCGATCGGCCGCGATTCCATCGCATCCATGCCCGGCTTGGCGTCACCGCCACCTTCCCCGGCTCGATCGCGCGCATCGGTCACTGCCCCTGAGCGTCCATGCCGGTCAATACGCGCCAAACCCACCTCCGCGGGCACATCCAACACAAGCGTCAAATCGGGCCAGGTCCCACCAATCGCCAGTCGCCCCAAATCAATGATCTGTTTCACGTCGCACCCTGCCGCCCCCTGATAGGCACAGGTGGCTGAAATAAAACGATCGCAGAGTACCGTCTTGCCCATTTTGATCGCCGGCTCAATCACCTCTCCGACCAACTGTGCCCGCGACGCCATAAAAAGAAGCATCTCACACCGCACATCCATCACGTCGAGTGCCTGGCCAAGCAGCATCTCGCGAATCTGCTCCCCCACGACCGTTCCGCCGGGTTCGCGCGTACAGACCACCTCAAGCCCAACCGCCCTTAGCGCGTCGCTTAATCGCGCGATTTGCGTTCCCTTACCGGCGCCATCAGGCCCGTCAAAAACAATGAATTTGCCTGTTAGTTTCTCTGCAAGATCCAAAACCTGCTCCCATTCAGTTCCAAGCCACTGCGCGAATTCACCCTCGCTGAACCGGCAAGTGTACGCGAGATCGGGCCCCGTCACAAAGGCGACGGGAAACAAACGATACCCGCACTCGGCATCATGTACCTGTCGAACCCCCTCGTGCGGTCCGGTTTTGTCGGTTCAAATCGATCCCCGAACTTGTACGATGGGCGCTACGATGAAGAACACTCACTCACAGGAAGAAGACAACTTAGAGCGGTGAATAGCTCCTGCATTTGGAATGGCTTTCGGAGAACTGTGCAGTTCACAAGATGATCCGCTCGCCTCCCCTCACGATCTTCTGCTCGCCCCGCAATAATCACGCCGGGCACATCGGGCCACGAAGTCCGAATCCACTCCAGCAATTCGATACCATTCATGCTCGGTAACTCTAGATCGACAACGACAACATGAATCAAATCGCCATGGTGACGAAAGACATCAAGTGCCTCTATACTGTCACCGGCCTGAAACACATTACACCCGGCGTTCTTGAGGGAGCTGGCCATCATGCTCCGTACCATATCATTGTCTTCAACAACAAGAACACCGGTATGGGGCCGAATACGAGGCTGCTCCACGAAAGTGGATTCTGAAGTCTCCTGGGGCGTCAAGACACAAGGCAAAAACACCGAGAACTGCGTCCCCACGCCGGGCTCTGATTTCACTTCCACCCATCCGCCGTGGTTCTCCACAATACCATGAACAATAGCCAATCCAAGACCTGTTCCATCGCCGCGCTGCTTGGTCGTAAAGAACGGCTCGAAGATGCGGTCCTTAACCTCAGGTGCGATGCCCACACCTGTGTCGGCCACATCAAATCGCGCATAAGGACCCGGAGCTGCGTGAGCCGGAACGAGAAGGTCCTCTTGTGATGCATCAACCCTTCTCAAGCAGACGCGAAGTATCCCCCCCTCCGGCATCGCATCACGCGCATTGACCAAGAGATTCATCAGCATCTGCTGAATCTGCGTCGGGTCGCCGCGCAGTTGAACCAACTTATCGGGGATGTTCCATTCCTGCGATATGGTCGCGGGCATCAGACGCGACACCAAACGAGAGGTTTCTTGGCAAATATCGCCTGCGGAAACAAATTGCTTGACACTCGTACTGTGGCGACTGAACGCCAGAAGAGCCCGTGTGATCGCCACCGCACGCTGGGCGGCTTGTTCAACACACTCCACATGTTCCACCACGGCCGGCCTGTCGGACACCTTGTCTCGGATCATATCGAGATGCCCAAAAATGGCCGTCAATACGTTGTTAAAATCATGCGCGATACCGCTGGCCAGTGTTCCAACCGTCTCCATCTTCTGCGCATGACGTAGCTGTTCCTCCAAACGCTTTCGTTCACGACGGTTCTCATAGATCTGAAGCACTTGCTCGACCGCCGGCCCCAAACGAACGAGATTCTCCTTGAAAATGTAGTCATCCGCGCCACGTTTTAGGCAATCGACCACTGTCTCCTCTTCCATCGTCCCGGTCACGACGATCAAGGGAATTTCGGTACCCAACTCACGCAACAAATGCAACGCCTCCACGGCGCTGAACCGAGGCATCGTGTAATCCGCGAGGATAATGTCCCATTTCACCGACTTGCATGCCGCGGCAAAGGCCTCGGGAGTGTCCACTCTTTGACTGCGCAGATCGAACCCGGCGCGGCCCAGCTCATCGCGACACCGTTCGATATCCTCAACGCGGTCCTCCGCAAATAAAACACTCAGCGGACGACTCATGGCGATACTCCATTCCTCGCGGCACGACGTCGGTACGCCAGCGAGCCATTCAACAAGAGTCCTAAAGACCAACTTGTCGCACACCCGGTACCACGTAACGCCACCTAAAATGAGCTTACCACAACTCGTGGTTCCTTTCGAGAGGAGCCATATCGCTTAACACTACTAAACAAGTTCAACCCAACATGGTATCGTTGTTTGCGATTCGTATGAGCCACCGACAAACGTTTCCTATTCGAACAGGCTAACGACGTTTCCAGAAATATGGAATCGTGGGCGGAGGCCCTGAGCCGCCCTTGGCTTCGACTACCAGCTTCCGAATCCGTTGCCGATACTGCTCGAGCGTGTCGCTGTACCCAGGGTCGCCGGCTACGTTGTGCTCTTCGTGTGGATCTTTTGTCAGGTGATAAAGCTCCTCATAAATCGGCTCCTCACCCCGAATCGAAGCTTCTAACGTGTCGGCATAGGCCTCAATAGGATCACCCCGCCGGAAGTAACGGATATACTTCCATTCGTGGCTTCGTACCGCTTCAACCCGCGGGTAATTTTGCCGGGTCAACAAGTTTTCACAAAAGAAATCCTGGCGCCATTCGACCTTCTCGCCCAGGATCAACGGCCACAAGCTCTTACCTTGGACAGGGGACGGAATCTCAACACCACACCGTAACAGGATGGTCGGTGCCACATCTACCGACAACGCAAATTCCCGGATACGTTGCCCCCGCTGTGACACAGGAAGGCGCGGATCGTAAATAATCAATGGGATATGAATCGCCTTCTCATACAGGAGACACTTACCTCCTAAGCCATGCTCACCATGAAGCAAACCATGGTCCGACGAAAAAATGATGATCGTGTTATCGGCCAACCCCAGCCGCTCCAGTTCATCAACAAGATGCCCTACCAGCCGGTCAACGCCGGTGATCGTCTGACACGTCCTCACTTGCCTCTCTTGAAGCGTGGCGAGTTCTTTCACGTAGTTGTAACTTGAAATGTATTTGCCATTGTAGACGTGCCGTGGGATCTTTGGCGTCTTGATATCTTTCTCTGCAAGATAGGTCGGCGGCACGGGAATTTGATCGATAACATCCCGATAGGCGGTGCGATAGAGTGCCGGATCCTTCGGCAGCAGCTTCATGGAACTCGTACCGGCACCATGAGGCACATTGAAATTGACGGACAAACAAAAAGGCTTATCTGTCGGCCGGCGCTGCAGGAATTCCTTGGCGCCCGACAAGAATTTGTCGTTCGGACTTAAGAAGTTCATCGCGCCTTCTTCGAAGATCTCGATTTGTGTATCCGCTGCGGCATTGCGGTAAATCGGGTGAGGGCGTTTGGGATAGAAATAGGAGTGACGGTGGTTGCCGTACCAGTAATCGAATGCCTTCTCGATAGAACCGCCTTCGTACCCCCCCTCTCCCACCGGTACATGGTTCTTCCCGACGTAACCCGTGAAATATCCTGCGCGTTTCAAGACCATGGGCCAGGATTGGGCGAAGGCTCCGACGGTTATGGCCGAATCCGAATTGAAATTCACGCCGTGGTTGCGTTCCCACCGCCCGGTGAAGAAGCAGGTCCGGCTGGGTGTGCAGGCAGCACTCGTGACAAAAGCGTTTTCGAACAGAACCCCCTGTGCCGCCAACCGGTCGATATTTGGCGTCTTGATCACCGGGTGTCCCATACATCCAAGATAATCCGCCCGTTGATCGTCGGTCTTGATGAAAATCACGTTCGGCCGATCGGCTCGCGCGAGGCCCTGCGAAGGCTGCTCTGACGCGCCGCACTCCACAAGAAACAATCCGACAACGAGTCCAGCGATGATGAGACCACTCTTACAGAAATCCATGCTTACCACTCCTTAGCTGTGAGCTTTTCGATCGTATGATACTTCGGAAGAAGAAACAATAGCAAACTTGCCCACGCCTGCGTCTCATTATTCGGTCTTTCGTCGCTGGCGAATACGCTCGTAAATATCGATCGCATTGTAGCTGCTACGAACGAATGGTGCTGATGCGACACCTGCAAATCCCATCTTGCGGGCAACAGCCCCCAGCTCCTCAAACTCTTGCGGCGTGTAAAATTTGACAATGGGTGTTTGTTTGGGTGAAGGTTGAAGGTACTGCCCGATCGTGACGATATCACATCCTACGTCGCGCAGGTCTGCCAACGTCTGATGGATCTCATCAACCGTTTCCCCGAGGCCGACCATGAGACCGCTTTTCGTCATCATGTCGTTGTGCAATTCTTTGACAAGACGAAGCGCCTCCAACGATCGACGGTAATCGGCCTGCGGACGAACAACCGGACTGATCCGCTCTACCGTTTCGGTATTGTGGTTGTAGACATCCGGGTTGGCGTCGATCACCATCTTGATACAATCCCGTCGCGCGTGAAAGTCGGCCGGCAGAACCTCGATAGTTACCGCAGGAACCCGAACACGCAGCGATTGGATACATAAAGCAAAGTGGCCCGCCCCCTCATCAGCCAAGTCGTCACGGGCAACGGCTGTAATCACTGCATGCTTGAGACCAAGTTCCGCCACCGCCTCTGCCAATCGATCAGGCTCATCCGTAGCGGGCAGTTCGGGCCGGGCGCTTGTCACCGCGCAGAAACGGCATCGTCGGGTACAACGATCGCCAAGAATCATGAATGTAGCGGTCTTGTGAGCCCAGCACTCGCTCTGGTTGGGGCACCGGGCTTCCTGGCAGACGGTCGCGACGCCACTGGCTGACACCACTTGGCACGTCACGCCCATTTGGCCCCCCATCGGCAAAGGGCGTTTCAACCATTTCGGCAAGCGGCGCACGGCCCCACCATCCCGCGAAAAAGATGAATCCTGCGAACTCAACCCACTCGACTCCCAAACCAGTACACGCTACAAATCAATCCGTCTCTCGCTATTGAACCGCATCGGCGCCTGTAGGTCAAAAGAACAGACCTGAAGCCCCGTCCCGTCAAAGCTACAATATCCAGTGACCCGACGAACGAGTTCGGGTACCCTGTAGATGGCTGGCGGCCGGACAGTAAGGACCGATGACCGATACAGAAGCTACGATGAGAATACAAAACTTGATATCGACGTTGCTTACCCTGGTATTTGTCTTATGGAGTCATACGTTCCTCCACGCAGCAAATGCCCAACGCGTACCGATCATCTACGGCACCGACCTGTTCCATCCGCATGACGACCCTGACGACCACTTTGACCTGGCAACACTGTTTGCCATGCCCGAATTGGACGTGAAGGCGATCCTCCTCGACCTGGGAAAAAAACAAAAAGACAAGCCAGGCCGAATCCCCGTGGAACAGATGTTTCACCTGACCGGCCACCGTGCGCCCTATGCCACCGGCCTCAACGCGAAGCTCAAGTCTCCGGACGACCCTGGACTCGATCAACCACAAGAAGACCAGGGAGCGGTTAAGCTTCTCTTGGAGACGTTGCGTCAGTCGCCAGAGCCGGTGATTCTCTTCCTGACCGGTAGCGTGAGGGACACGTGCGCCGCCTTCAATCGCGAACCGAAGCTACTGCATGACAAGATCGCCCGCCTCTATATCAATATGGGAAGCCTCTTGGAAGACCAAGGGGAATGGAACGAGTTCCTTGACCCGCAGGCTTATATGGGTTTGATGCAATCGGGGTTGCCGATCTACTGGTGCCCGTGCCGCCCAACGAAACAAAACCGCAGCACCCATTGGTCGTTCAGACACGGCGAAGTGCTTGAGGGAGTCCCACCCACATTGCTCAACTACTTCATCTACGCTTTGCAGGTTCCGCGTCCCCATGAGCTCGATCCCATCGAAGCCTTGACGATGGACTTGCGTCCCTGGCGACACTTGGTCATGAACATGAAACGTAACATGTGGTGCACAGGCCCCATGATCCATGCGGCAGGACGATCGATTTACAAATGCAACAATCGCTGGATCGCTACGGCTTCTCTCCCCGAAAACAGCCCGCGTGCGGACGTGTTTACGTTCGTTCCTGTGCGTGTCGAAATCACGGACCGAAAGGGTAGAGCTTTCACGACATGGAAGGAAGACGCATCGAGCCCGAACATGCATCTTTACAAAGTGACCGATGCCGTGAATCACCAGCCCGCCTTGAAAAGCTGCCTACGGGAAATGTTCCATCGGTTCCCAGTGGTCGTGAAAACGAAATATGAATGAGCACAGTTGCCATCGCAAATCGATCTGGGAAACAATGCCGACAACCCTGCTGATAAAAATCCGTGATCGAAGATGTTCACTCATCGCTGTTTTTCTTCTCGTAGCTCTTTGGGGAACAACCACTGATCGTGCAACTGCGGCGGAACCAACCACCTCCCCGCAACGGCCGAATATGCTCGTTATCTTTTCCGACGATCATGTATTCGGCACGATGGGGTGTTCAGGCAACAAGGCGATTCACACCCCTCACTTGGATCGCCTTGCGGCAACCGGGCTTCGTTTTACTACCGCAACCGTTCCTTCGCCGGTATGCGTTGCGAGTCGCGCAAGTATTCTGTGCAGCCTCTATCCACAACAGCACGGATCAACTTTTCTCAATACTCAGCCCTTCCTGCAAAAAGTCAGGGAAACAGAGCTGAAGACCTTACCTCAGCTTTTTGCCGAGGCGGACTACGTCACCGGACACTGCGGAAAAACCCATATGGGGAACCCGCGAGAGAATCTCGGCTTTCAATACGGACAAGACTACGACAAAAAGCACGAACAACAAATCTTTGCTTGTGCGGAGAACTTTTTGGAGAAACACGGTCGGGCAGGCCAACCTTTTCTCTTGTGGGTCGCCCCCAACCGGCCCCATGTTCCCTTACGACCGCCACAGAAGTGGCTCGATTTCTACAAGCCCGAGAACATGCCGGTGGCGCCCAATTTCATGGAGAATCCGCCCACCTCTTCCCTCGTCAATCAGGGCAAACCAGGCGAAATCGGCCATCCCTGGGACAAAAGAATACGCCCTAAGACCCGCGAAGAAGCACAACAGGTCACCGCAAAATACTATGGTGAAATCTCAGCCATGGATGAGCAAATCGGCAACCTGCTCAAAAAACTAGCTGACTTGGGTATCGAGAAGAACACAATCGTCATCTACCTTAGCGACAACGGGTACCATCTCGGCAACCACGGCTTGACCAATAAACTAGTCATGTATGAGGAGTCGATCCGCGTTCCCTTCATCATCCGCTACCCTTCGGTCATCCATGCGGGCCAAGTCTCGCGCGAGCTGGTTTCCAGCCTCGATCTCATGCCCACGCTTCTCGATTTTGCTGGACTTCCCGTCCCAGAAGGGCTCGAAGGAAAAAGCCTGAAGCCGCTCTTGACCGGCCAGAAAACACATCTGCGCAATGAGGTATTCAGCGAGTGCTGTGCCGTCACGGGCCTTGGTATGGGTCACCGAATGGTGCGCACCCAGCAGTGGAAATACATGTTGAGCGATGTCAACGAGGAGGGCTTGTTTGACCTCAAAAACGATCCTTTTGAAATGAACAACCTGGCCCAAAATTCCGCGGCCCATCAACCGCTTAAACAGCTACGCAACAAACTGGCCAACTGGATGGATCGCATCGGCGATACACACGAACGACCTCCTCGGTAACCGGGCCCATTCCCATCTTTGATCCCCAATCGGCAAAAGAAGCATCAACACATGGCCTCACGAAGCACGCTGAAGCCGGTCTCGGCAACGGTCGTTGGATCCGGATGGTAATCGAACGGCTCACAGGATACCCAACCCTCGTAACCGCTTTCCGTCAGTGCGGCAAGAACAAGCTGCCAATCGACGTTAACGCCCTCACTCTCGTTGAGCGGCATACCGACACCTTTACCGCATGGTTCATTGGCGTGGAAATGTTTGGCTCGACGACCATGCTTGCGAATCGTACCCTCAATGCCGTCCGGCATGGTGACGATGGCTTTGCAGTCCAGCATCACATCAATGTTGGGATGTCCGATCTCGTCCACAAACCGGCTGGATTCTTCAAGCGTCTGAATGAAGTTCGTCTCTTTAGGCGAAAGGGCTTCAATGCAAATGGTAACATCACGATCTGCGCACGTCGGGGCGACCGACGCCAACATATCCCGCACGCGTTTCCATCCCTCCTCAAATGTGTTTGGCGGCTCAATGTTGCGCTGTTGAGGTGAGCCAACAATCATCACATGACCGCCGATGTCGCTACAAAAATCGACGAGTGATTTCAAGTAATCTAATGTTCGTTGTCGTACCGCCTGATCCGGCGCCGTTAGGTGGAGTCCCTTGGGAGACACAAAAAGCCAATGAAGCCCAATGATCGCGAGATCCACATCTTCGGCGGCTTTGCGAATAGCCTTTCGACGGGCTGCAGAGATTTGTCCCACATGGTCGGCTAACGTAAAAGGCGCGATTTCGACGCCTTCATAGCCAATACGGGCAACAACACGAAAAACCTCTTCGACCGGAGTACCTCGCCAAGGCTCATTACAAGTAGCCAACTTCATACCGGTTCTCTCGGCTTACCTCAGTTGCGCATGCACCAGTCGGCCCAATTGCTTCATCTGAAAAGGTTTTGACAACACGACAGCATCACTGTCGGCCATATCACCAAGTTCTGTCTCGACACTGCCGGTAATCAGAATGGCTGGAGTCTCAACACCCTCTGCTTGAATCTCCCGGAGAAAATCGATCCCCCTGCCTTTAGGCAAATCGACATCCAATATCATGAGCTGAATGGCACTTGCGTTCTGCTCGAAGCTTGTTCGGAGGGCTTCACCATCCTCCACCGGAATAACTTGATACCCCAACGACGCCAAACTCGCTGCCTCAATTTCGCGAATCTGCCGGTTGTCCTCCGCAAGCAGAATCATCTCACCTTTCCCGCGCGGAACATCATCCGGCGATTGAGCTGCAGCAGTCGCCGATCCCGGTTGGATGCACGGCAAATCGATGATGAAGGTCGTGCCTTTGCCTACCTCCGATTGAACTTCGATATGTCCGCCGTGATCCTCAATGATCCCGTGGACAACCGCCAAACCCAAACCCGTCCCCTGACCGCGAACCTTCGTCGTGAAGAACGGCTCAAAGATATGAGATTGCAGTTGCGGCAAGATACCGGCACCCGTATCGCTGACGATCAACCGTGTAAAAAACGTGTCGGGCGAAAACTGTGCCGATTGCGCCGGCACCTTCTCCGGCGGTGATACCGAGATGTGTAGGGTGCCACCATTTGGCATTGCGTCACGCGCGTTGACGGCCAAGTTCAAGATCACCTGCTGCAACTGCGTCTGGTCACCGTTGACCCACGGAGCCGGCTCGCATGCCGCGTCCACAAGCAACTCGATTCCAGCAGGTAAGACGCGCCGGAGCATCCGCATCGTTCGTTCGATCGCTGCATACAAATTGAGCGGCTTCTTTTCGCTACGAAGTTTGCGGCTGAAAGCCAGCAATGACCGGGCAACGCCCGTCGCCTGATCAACGGCGTTTTCCATCGCTTTGAGTGATTCGAGGGCATTACTGTCTTCTAAAAGAATCTCTTTCACGAGTGCTGTATGCGCTGAGATAACCATCAACAGATTGTTGAAATCGTGCGCCACGCCGCCCGCCAGCTGCCCGATGGCCTCCATTTTCTGAGACTGGCGTAGTTGATCCTCCAAACGCCGACGATCCGTAACATCGTGAGCTATCAGAATATAACCGATGCACTCGTCGTCCTCGTCGCGCATGGGCATGAATACAGAATGAACCAGCCTTGATTCGCCATCCGGGCCTTCAAACTCAATCTCGCTGTCCCACTTACCCTCCTTCTTGACAATGTCGATCGCCGACGCAATCTGCCGTGAGGCACGCATCTCCAAAGAGGGAATCGCATTGAGTGGCCGTCCAATGATCTCCGCGGCCGTATTCCCGAAAAACCGCTCAGCCGCCGGATTGTATTGGATAACGCGCCGGTCCAGATCCGTCGCCACGATGGCAAACTCGGTTGCGGAAGCCAAAATATTGTTAAGCGTATTGGTCATCCGGCGTAGCGCTTGCTCAACCTGTTTGCGCTTCGTGATGTCCGTCAGCATTTCGAGGGCGCCCACATACCGCCCCTCAGCATCAAACAAGGGGGTTGCGTTCGCAATCACCCATACTTCGCCGCCATTCTTGTGCAAAAACTTGAAGTCGTGTTGTTCGGTGACGCCTCGACGACGGCGCTGGGCCTTCGCCTCGGCCATCTTCCGCCATTTGTCGTCCATCCATGCCGAAATGGGCTGGCCGATCATTTCCTCTGGCGTATGACCCAGAATTTCAGCCATCCTTTTGTTGACAAAGATGGCGCAATCGTCTGCATCGAGTACCCAAATCCCCTCATAGGCGGTCTCGACAATCCGCCGGTAACGTTCTTCACTCTCACGCAACGCCATCGTCCGCTCTGCCACCGCCTTTTCAAGGGTTTCGGTATAGCGTTCAATCTGTGCATGCGAGGCGCGACGGATATGATGCACGAGCACATCGGGATCGCCCGCTTTTTCGACATACGCAAACGCACCCTTGTTGACAGAATCCTTGGCTGAGTCAAAAGAACCAAAAGCGGTATGAATAATCACACGGATATCGCTATCGTGCTCATGGATCTTCTCGAGCAGCGACATCCCTGCCAGATCCGGTAATCGAAGATCCACGACGGCAATACCAAACGATTCATCACGGACTTGCGCAATCGCCTCCGTGGCTGTGCTGCACCCAACGACGTCAAAGCCCTCACGGCACAAAATACTCGTGAGTGTGTACTGCTGTGCCTTGTCGTCTTCGACGAGTAGGACGCGAGACAACCGCTTGCGTTCGCTCATCTCCAGCACGCGTGATTACCTCCTTTGACGTATGTGCCCGTATCAAGATCGTTACTGACTTGGCTTCCTGAGGGCGTTTGAGACACGTTGCGATGTGATCCGGTTGAGCAGGCTCAGGATGTAATCAAGGTCTAGCGGTTTTCGGACAATCGTATACGCGGTGCGGCGGACAGCCTCTTGTGCAATGGCTTCGAATTCCCGCTCCATACCGGTCATCATGATGGAAACGGCTGACGTCGTAATACGCTTGATTGCCAAATAAAGCTCAAGCCCATTCATCGCCGGCAATGAAGCATCGATAAAAACGACATCGAACCGGATTTGTTCCACAAGCTCCAAAGCTTCGTGAGGCGATTGGGCCGTCCGAACCCAGTACCCTTCTCCCTTGAGCTTCTCACTAACTCGGTCACTCGCCTTCTTGTCGTCATCCACCACAAGAATAGCCGTATTCTTGTTTTCTCCGATCAGCCGAATGAGGTTCTCCACATCGAGCGGTTTCGCCAGGAATGCGACGGCCCCTTCCTCCAGAGCCGCATGCTTCAGGTCTTCAATACTATAGGCGCTCATCAGTATGACGCGGACACCTTCCTGGTGCTTGCGGATCTGCCGAAAAGCTTCGACACCGTTCAGGCCGGGCATCCGAACATCCATGAGAACCACTTGGTAACTGTTCTTAACGCACATCGCCACCGCGGCATCGCCCGTCGCAGCAGTACTAACCCGGTAGCCGTGACTCTCAAGAATGTCAGCCAGCGTCTCTCGCATATTCAGTTCGTCATCGACGATGAGAATGGAACCTGCCTCGCGTGTCGTCATCCTAAGAACTCTCCTTCTGGGGCAAACGGATGCGAAACGCCGCCCCGGGACCTTCGTGCTCCAATAAGTCGAGGCTACCGCCGTGTCTCTCAATGATCTGCCTGCAAATAGACAACCCTAGCCCCGTCCCTTTAGCCTTTGTACTGAAGAGGGGTTCAAACACGCGCTGTCTATGCACTGCAGCGATACCGGGACCCGTGTCTCGAATAACGATTTCATCATATCCGCTGTCACTCGTTGCCGCTATCAAAATGTCACCTTTTCCCTCCATGGCCTGCCCGGCATTGAGAATGAGGTTGCTCAGCACCTGGACCAGTTGAGCCCAATCCGCGTAGACGATGTACGGTTCGTGATCAAAACAGAAACGGCTTGCCACGCAATCGGGTAAATTCACCCGCTGCCACGCCGCCGCCAAAGCCTTGGCGAGATCGACGTCTTGCTTCTGAGCCGCCTTGCCACGAGTCATCTCCAACAGGTCGCGAATAATACGATCAGCGCTATTGATCTCCTCATCGATAACACCTAAATGCTTGGCCCATTTGGGGTTATGAGACAGTGCCTCGCCTTTTAGAAAGTAGGCGGCATTGCGAATGGACCCCAGAGGGTTCCGCAATTCGTGGGCGATGCTACCCGCGAGTTGGCCGAGGGTCGCAAGTCGCGTCTGCCGAACCAACTCCTCTCGCACTTTCGCCAGTTCGGTCTGGGCAAGCTCCTTTTCTCGCCGTTGCCGTTCGATGAGTTCCTCTTGTGCCTGGCGAGTGGCCTCCTCAGCTTGTTTGCGGTCCGTAACGTCCTGGGCGGCTCCCACCAGGCGCACTAAATTGCCCGCCTCATCAAAAATGGGCACGTTGATAGAATGAAGCCAGCGCACTGTTCCGTCCTCGTGGACGATACGAAATTCCAGCTCGTAGGTCTTGCGACTTCGTGCGCCGTCGGCAAACCCCTTTTTCAACATCTCTAGATCATCCGGATGCACCCGATCTGAGATCGCATCCACCGTCGGTGTAAACTTCTGCGAGCCGAGCCCGAAGAGGCGATAGAACTCGTCGGACCACTCAATGGTGTCCCTTGTGACGTCCCAGTCGAAGTCACCCAGGTGGGCGAAAGCCTGGGCTTGCGCAAGACTTTCTCGACTCCTTCGAAGCATCTCCTCGGCCTGCTTACGTTTGGTGACATCGTCATGGATGGCGACTACCTCGCCGGAAGGAAGACGGTATACGAAGTTTTCGCGCCAACCGGCAACCCTGTCGTCCTTGTAAAACGAGACGGGGTGGCGTTGCGGCCTTCCCGTTTGCCAGACCTGACGAAGGACGTCGAGGAGCCCATATTCTTCGACACCCGGGAACCACTGCGTAATCCGCTCACCAAGAACGTCTGCTTTCGTTGCCTTATTGATCCGCTCCGCGGCGCGATTGAAGTCCACAAACACGAAGTCCTCGCCGTCATCGACCGCCCGATAGACGGCAACGCCGCTACTCATTCGCTCAAACAATTCGCGATACCGCAGCTCGCTTTCCCGTATCGCTTGTTCTGACCGCTGGCGGTCCGTGATGTCTTCAAAAATCACACAGAATCGGTCCGTGGTATCCCATGGCCTGTAAGCGTTGCAGTGGTACAACTTCTGGGTGGGCTCATGATACATGTCGAACGTCTTCTGTATACCTGCAACCACCACTTCGCCATAGTTCTCGACCCAGCTTTGCTCCGTCTCGGGCCATACTTCGTGGACGGTTTTTCCACGAACCTCCTCATTCTTCACGCCGGTAATCTTCTCATAGGCATCATTGATGTACACGAAACGATAACTGACAAATACGCCATTTTCATCGAAAACGGATTCAAAGAGCACAAACGCATTGATCATACTCTTGAATAGCCATCGCAACTCTTCGGCGTTCTCCTTCAGCTGCCCCTCCGCCCTCCTGCTCTCGGTAACGTCATTCATGGTGCCGAGCATGCGACAAGCACGCCCGTCAGGGCTCGGAAGAAAAACGCCGTGCTCGTCAATATGAATATACGCCCCATCCTTGCGGCAAAATCGATATTCAACGTCATACCTTCCGCACGCTTGCTTCGCTTCCTCCAGAAGTCGCAATGTCTCGCTGCGGTCATCGGGGTGTATCAAGTCCCCCCATCCGTTGACATCGACTTTCGCGAACTCCTCGGCGGTATAACCGGTAATCGCCTCAATCGCACCTCGCCAATCAATCGCACCCGTCGCGGGATCATAGTCGTAAACCATTTGACCTGTTTTCTCTGCAACGATGCGATACCGCTCCTCACTCTCCCGTAATTGCACCTCAGCCCGCCTGCGTTCTGTGATATCGGTACCGAATCCAAAGAAGAAATCCAATTTCCCGTCCTGGTCAAAGATGGGCCGCCCATGCCACTCCACGAGAATCTCTTTTCCGTCCTTGGCCATGATGTGGTTCTCGTTCGTCGTTGATTTGCCTTCCTCAATAAGCTTGAACACTTCAGCCAGCACTTGATGTTCCCGCGCCGGCACAAACGTCGGCAAATAGTCCGTACCGACAACCTCCTCCTGGGTATAACCAAGCGCCTGAAGCATGGCCTCATTCATCATCCTTGTGGTGCCATCCGCATTGATAACACCCAAAAACGCCGGCGACGCCTGCACCAATGTGCCGACAAAATCCCTCTCCTTGCAAAGCGCTTCTTCCGCCCACTTGCGATCGGTGACATCCCGAAGTACGCCGTGAACGAACTTCTCGTCGCCAATTGACAAAACCGTCAAGGAAACCTCGGTCTCGATGAGCCCACCATCCTTGCGACGATGCCGCCAAGCGAAATACTGCGGGGTGCCCGCAAGTGCTGCGACGATCCTTTCACGCGCGACTTCTTCGGACGGCCGGCCGTCAGGCTGTTGGGGGGGCGAGAGGTGCCAAGGGGAATGACTGATGATGTCCTCACGTCCACACGCCAGAAGCCGGCAGGCCGCTTCATTGCAGTCCACAAAAACAAAGTCCTTCAGGACAAAAAAACCCTCTTCCAAGCTTTCAGAAAAGGTTCGATACTTCTCCTCACTCTGTTGCATCATCCTTTCAGTCCAGCAACGTGTGGTCACGCTTCTCCATGCCAGCAACCCCAAGGCGGCGAAACACACGATCGCAACCCCTCGGCGGTAAACCGCCGGCCGGGGAAGATCCGTAATCACCAAGCCCCAGAACGGCTTTTCGTCGAGCCAGAAATAGTCCACCAACGCATCGCAGACCCAGAAAAGAAGGATCATGCTGCAGATCATCGCGAGAACGGCAAACCGGCGCCTCACGATGCCATGGGGCAAGACATTCGGGGTCACACGATCATCCATAATCATACCGCACCTGAAGAACTGGAAGAGGTTCTGCGGAGGAACGCGACCGACCATGCCCCCCCCGCCCGTTTGGATTTGCCACAAGTTTAACCTCTTCGCAAATTGTAACGCGACCACACGGCGTAAGCAATGAAGTGTGCTCAAATTGGAGGTGACATATTGGAAGTGGCATACGAGCGGGCTATGATATGGGCCTAGCAGTCTTGCGCCGACGACTCATGGCAACCCAACCCGCATTCAGAACGAGCGTCACGGTTTAGCACGGGCCCTGCACGGTCACGTGTTCTCTGGGTAACGCGACGCGTACGGTCGTCCCCTGGCCCACTTGGCTTTCGATACCGATCGTCCCCCCGTGATCCGCAACGATGCCATGGGCAATGCTCAGCCCCAAACCCGTGCCACCTTGGCGTTGCCGGGTCGTAAAGAACGGATCGAAAAGATGATTCAGATGTTCGCCGGGAATACCGCGCCCGTTATCTTGAACGACAACCTGAACGCCTTGGTCCGTTGTCTCCGTCCGAATGTCGATTTGTACGCCGCTGGCTCTGGCCTGAAGCGCGTTGCGCACCAGATTCACAAGAACCTGTTCAATCTGTGTGGGGTTCATGACAGCCTGAGGTAGATTGTCAGCAAGATTTAAGGCAATCGTGACGTCCATTTCATGTGCATAATCACTGATCGTCTTGACCATACTCTTCACCACGCTATTGATGTCCGTGGCGCATTTAGCGGACGATTCCTGTCGGGCGAATTGGAGAATGCTCCTGACGATCCGACCACATCGATGCGCATTGGACACGATCGACTCCAATGCCTGGTCCATAATTCCATCGGCCCCCGACTCTTCCCTGAATCTCCGAGCGGTTTCCGCGGACAAAAGCATCATACCCACCGGGTTGTTAATCTCGTGAGCAATACCCGCAGCAAATATACCAATTGATGCAAGCCGCTCTGAATGGCGAAGCTGCTCCTTTGATGCTTCCAGTTCTCTCGTTCGCGCCTTCACCAGATCCTCAAGATGATGTCGGTACCGTTGGAGTTCTCCCTCCACCCGCTTGCGCTCGGTGATATCCCAAAAAATGCCGAGGATACCAACCACTTCTCCTGTATCATCGCGAACGGTTGTCTTGACTGTTTGTATGATGGCCGTTTGTCCCCGCCGGGCGTATTGCTCCTCGATCTCTTCTGTCTGACCCGACGTCATGATCCGTGCGTCGTCAGCCCTGTACTTCTCTGCCATCTCTTTGGGAAAAAAGTCGTAATCCGTCTTATGCACAATGTCGCCCGGCGAAATCCCAAGATCACGGGCGTATTGTGT